>ERZ1108167.34-NODE-34-length-252260-cov-106.588049_pt1 | contig 252260 bp, 235 predicted proteins | sample MGYA00403703_ERZ1108167 | MGnify/ENA primary metagenome ERZ1108167 (study PRJEB35170, sample SAMEA104062411) | human gut metagenome | biome: human gut; feature: human-associated habitat; material: faeces | place: Denmark | collected 2012-05-11 ...
TATCGCCCCATACGGGGCACTTCCCCCTGCCGCAGGGGGAAGCTTTTCGGACTCGCTTCGCTCGTGTTTTACCAGATAACGGGCGTTTTCCCGTCCGTGTCGTAATGCCAATAGTTGCCGTCGTCCGTTGGCTCGGTTTCCGTGAAATAATAAACTTTACCGCCTGACAGCGCATATTCACCGAATGTTATGTCGTCCCAGCTCTCCGCACTGCCTTTGTAAAATATAATTGAAAGATTGGTGCACCAAGAGAACGCACTATCGCCGATAGTCGTCACGCTGTCGGGAATGACAATGCTTGTAAGACTGCTGCAAGAAGAGAATGCACTATTGCCGATAGTCGTCACGCTGTTTCCGATCGTCGCACTTGTAAGGTTGTTGCAATCTCGAAATGCTCCATCGCCGATAGTCGTCACGCTGTCGGGAATGGTAATGCTTGTAAGGCTGTCGCAATCTCGAAATGCTTCATCGCCGATAGTTGTCACGCTGTTTCCGATCGTTACGATTGTAAGGTTGTAGCAATCATAGAAAGCCCACTCGCCGATAGTCGTCACGCTGTCCGGGATGGTAATGCTTGTAAGGTTGTTGCAATAATAGAACGCCCTATCGCCGATAGTCGTCACGCTGTCGGGAATGGTAATGCTTGTAAGGTTGTCGCAAGATGAGAACGCGCCGGCATTTATGGCTTTACAATCGGCATGTATCCTCACGTTTACGATATCTCTGTCGATCGGTGCATACAAAAAGCCGTACTCGCTGTTTTTTGTCGGCAGATAGTAACAGTCGCCGTAACGCTTGCATAAATGCTCGGGGAATGCATAGCTGCCTATACTCCTCACACTGTCGGGAATGACAATGCTTGTAAGACTGCTGCAAGAAGAGAATGCACTATTGCCGATAGTCGTTACGCTGTCGGGAATGACAATGCTTGTAAGACTGCTGCAAGAAGAGAATGCACTATTGCCGATAGTCGTTACGCTGTCGGGAATGGTAATGCTTGTAAGGCTTCTGCAATAACTGAACGCACTATCGCCGATAGTCGTCACGCTGTTTCCGATCGTTACGCTTGTAAGGTTGTTGCAATAATAGAACGCACTATCGCCGATAGTCGTCACACTGTTTCCGATCGTTACGCTTGTAAGGCTGTCGCAATAAGAGAACGCACTATTTCCGATAGTCGTCACGCTGTCGGGAATGGTAATGCCTGTAAGGCTGTCGCAATAAGAGAACGCACTATCGCCGATAGTCGTTACGCTGTCGGGAATGACAATGCTTGCAAGCTTTCCGCAACTATAAAACGCATTATTGCCGATAGCGGTGATCCCGTCGGGCAGGGTAATGCTTATCAAAGTATCGCAACCATAAAATGCTTTTGCCGATATCTCTTTTACGGGAAGCCCGTCGTTCATATCGGGTATCGTTATATATTGCGGTGAACCTTTATAGCCTACGACGCAATAGTACGTTTCATCGAATGAAAGCTCGAACTCCAATAACGGTTCGTCGGTGTATTTGGCATATAACGTATAGTCCCGCAAACCGTTTTCGGGTATTTCGGTTATCGGCTGACCGGAAAGATCCGCATTTTCATACCAGCCCGCGAAGTTATAGCCTTGTTTTACGGGTATGGGCAGGGTATACGGCAGGTTACTTTCTACCGTAAAAGTTTCCATATGGTTATCCGGCATCGTTCCGCCGTCGGTATCGTACGTTACGGAATAATTTATTATCTTCCAGAGTGCCGTAAGCGTGATATCGCCGTCGTATTTCCATACGCCGTCCGTGATCTTGTTGCCGTTATAATACCAACCCGAAAATTCATAGCCCCGTCTTTCGGGTGTTATAAGTTTTACGTTTTCGCCCGTTACGACCTGTTGCGTCGTCGTGGGTGCGCCGTTATAATTAAGATCGTAAGTCAGAGTATGCGGAGTATGATCAACGGTGTATTTAGCATATAACGTATAGTCCCGCAAACCGTTTTCGGGTATTTCGGTTATGGATTGACCGGATAGATCCGCGTTCTCATACCAGCCTGCGAAATCATAGCCAAGTTTCTTAGGCACGGGCAGGGTGTACGGCAGTTCGCTCTCTGCCGTAAACGTTCTCATGTAACTGTCGGGCATTGTTCCGCCGTCGGTATTGTATGTAACGGAATAATATATGATCTCCCAGCGTGCCGTAAGCGTGATATCGCCGTCGTATTTCCATACGCCGTCCGTGATCTTGTCGCCGTTATAATACCAACCCGAAAATTCATAGCCCCGTCTTTCGGGTGCGATTATGTTCACGTTTTCACCTTTTATGACTTGTTGAGTGACCAGTGGCGCTCCGTCATAATTAAGATCGTAAGTTAGAGTATGCGGAGTATAGACCGGTATGTCGTCTTCGTTATCATCCTCGGTCTCTCCGTTATTGTTATTATCCGAATGCCATTGCTTATAATGATCGGGGTCTGCCAACATCACGCCGGATAATTGTCCCGTTTCTTCGTTTACATAATACCCGTAGTATACGATATTTGAGCTCCAGGATCCGCCGCTCGTCATCCCGAGTGTTTGTTCCTGCACCAATACTCCTTCGTTGAAATAATAATTTCCCGTTCCCACGAGAGTGTATTCGGAAAATTCCTGATATGTACCGTCGATATAGAAGTATATAAGTGTGCTACCGTATGTGATATTGCCGCTTATGCGACCGTTGCTCGAAGACGCGGTTATACTCAAATATAGAGGGGCATTCTTGAACGTTTCGACCAGCACCCCGTCGTTTACTTTCTTGTAGGTGAGGGTCGTATCTCCGTGACTGATATAGTAGTAGATCGAGTCTTCGATATAATATGTGCAATTGATACCGGCATAGTCGCATTTACCGTTGCCGTCGAAATAAAAGGTATTGCCGGAGTTCAGATCGTAATAAGTTCCCGCTTCGCCGTATTTATCTCCGGACGAACATGCGGAAGCCGCAAACATACACATAGTGCAGACAGCTATCGTCAACACCAAAAGCCATATCTTTTTCATACGAAACCTCCCCGTGATCGCGTTGTAGTAAAAGTGTACTTTTACTACGTTCGATCGCTTGCGCAATTTATTTGTATCGTGCTATAATAAATAGACGAAGAAAGCACGTTCGACGGGTAAACACACAAATTTCGGCGTTGTAGTAAAAGTACACTTTTACTGCAATTTTTTATTTCGGGCTTTTTCGGATGGTCTTTTTGCCGTTTATCCGCTATCCTTATTGAAAAACAAAAGGAGCATACCCCAATGATATACGCATACGCACGCGTGTCGGCAAAAGACCAAAATTTACAGCGGCAGATTGCCGCGTTCCGTGAGTTCGGCATAGAAGAAAATCGCATTTTTTCCGAAAAGAAAAGCGGCAAGGATTTTGAAAGAACGGAATACAAGCGCCTGTTAAAACGGCTGAAGAGCGGCGACTTGCTCGTGATAAAATCCATTGACAGATTGGGTCGCAATTACAGTCGGATAATCGAGGAATGGAACAGGATAACGAACGTCATCGGCGCGGATATACTCGTGCTGGATATGCCTCTGCTCGACACGCGGACGAAAGCGGGCACTTTGACCTTAAAGTTCATTTCGGCTATCGTATTGCAGGTATTGTCTTTCGTTGCGGAGAACGAGAGGGAGAGCATAAAAGCGAGGCAGGCGGAGGGGATAAAAGCGGCAAAGGAAAAGGGCGTCCGTTTCGGTCGCCCTTCGTTTGTCTATTCGGAAGAATTTTTGTCCGTCGCCCGCGGTTACCTCGGTAAACGTATCAAACTGAAAACCGCTCTGCATTTGCTCGGTATAAAGCAGAGCAATTTTTTCTACCACATGCGGAAGATAAAAATGAACAACGGTATATCGGTAGCGGTGACGTACACATCTCCTTTTACGGGATAGCGCAAAAAGTAATAATTGCGTAATTCGCAGAAAATGCCGCCGTATTTTTGAGGATATGTCCGCTCGCCGAAAACATGAGATTATATTATAAGCGTATGTGACCGCAGTCCGAGACATGAAGAAAGGGCGTTAAGCTCGCCCCTTATCCTCGGTTTGGTGCGGCCCGACAGAAAAACATCCTTGCCTCACGGCAAGTCTGCCGACATAGACCAAACTCTGAAACGCTTTATTTTATATAATTTTCCAAACCGAGCAGAAGGGTTGCAGATTGTGTCCTTTCGAATGCGAGGACAAGGGAGCGTACTAAAGCGTACGTGACCGCAGTCCGAGACATGAAGAAAGGGCGCAAGATGCGCCCTTATCCTCGGTTTGGTGCGGTTGACAGGAGAGCGAGTTTACAAAGTAAACTCGCCGACTTCGCGATCGCAGATCGCTCGTCCGCTCGCTAAAAACAGGACATTTAGTCCTGTTTTCTTAACGCGTCGCGCCTTCTTAAGGTTCAACTCCTGTCGACCGCAACGAAAAAGACACCCACACGGGGTGTCTTTATCGTTGGTGCGGTTGACAGGAGTTGAACCTGCACGGTCGCCCACAAGATCCTTAGTCTTGCGCGTCTGCCAATTCCGCCACAACCGCACATGCCGTTTGCTCTCGCTCACAGCTTTGTTATAATACTACATTTGCCGTCGAATGTCAACCGTATTTGCGCGATTTGGCAAAAAAATATTGCGGCGCGCCGCGGCTTGCGGAAAAAGACGGATCACCCGAATAATATCCGGCGCATGCGGCAATAATCACGGGTATGGAGACCTTATCTGTCTGGCAAAAAAGCGACGTTTCGGTCAGGCGCTATCCGCGGCTGACGGGGGATATAAGCGTAGGAGCGCTCGTCATCGGCGGCGGGATAGCCGGTTATCTTGCCGCATACCGCCTTGCCGAAAGCGGAAGAAAGACCGTGCTCATCGAAGGGTACAGATTGTTCTCGGGCACCACCGCCGGCACTACGGCGAAGATAACGTACCACCAGGGGAATATATACCCAAAACTTGCGAAAAGCTACGGCGAACGATTCGCCCGCATGTATTACGATTCGCAATGCGAAGGCATGTCGGATATCCTCTCGCTCGCGACGGAGCACGATATCGACTGTGGACTGAAGAGCGTGGATTCGTATGTATATTCATCCGAAAACAGCGAAGAGACGCAGAAGTTATACGGTACTATGTCTGACATAGGTGCGAAAACCGCGCTCGTGCGTGCCGAAACGCCGGCGGGCAGCGTACTTGCCGTGCGCGCCGAGGGGCAATATATATTCCATCCGCTGCGCTTTCTGCGTTCTCTCCCCGCGCACTTCGACATTTACGAGAACACCCGCGCCCTGTCCGTTGATACCGAGCGGAAGATCGTCCGTACCGAAGAGGGCAGCGTCCACGCGGATGTCATCGTCGTGGCGACGCGTTACCCGATCGTAGACTCGCACGGCGCGTATATGTACAAGCTGCGCCCGTCCATGTCGTTCACGATCGCCGTGGAAGGCGCGTCGGCGGACGCGACGTATCTCGATATCCGTGAAGACGGGCTTTCGGTGCGGCCGTACGACGGCGGCGTGACGGTTGGTGGGTTCGACCGCCGCACGGGCACGGGGGACGAACGCGCGTTCCTCGGCTTACGCGCCGCTGCCGCGCACATGTTCGGTACTCATCCCGTCGAGACGCAATGGGCGGCGCAGGACTGCGTGTCTTTCGACGGCTTGCCGTATGTCGGCAGGTACGCCAAGGGGCTTAAAGATATCTACGTCATCACGGGATTCGGCAAGTGGGGGATGGCGAATTCCGCCGTTGCCGCGCGCCTTATAGCCGATCTCGCGGACGGGCGCGATAACGCGTACGAAAAATTGTTTTCGCCTTTGCGCGGGAGAAAAGGCGTGTTCCTCGGCACTCTGCGCAACGCTTTCAGGAGCGCGGCATATCTCATCTCGGGCAACCTGCATTTCCCGCTCAAGACCGCGCGGTCTGTCGCTCCGGGCGAAGGTAAGGTCGTGCGTTTAAGCGGCAAAAAGCGCGCGGTATACAAAGAGAGCGACGGCAAGCTGTACGCGTTCGACGCCATGTGCCCGCACAAGCATGCCGAGCTGCGCTGGAACTCCGAGACAAAAACGTGGGACTGTCCCTGCCACGGTTCGCGCTTCGACAGGTACGGCAACCTTATCTCCGCGCCCGCGCTGCGTTCGTGCGAGAGCCATTCGTCGCTTATCGGCGACGGGGAGCGAGCGGCGAGCAAAGAGAAGAAAAAAGACGGGAGCGAATGATGGGAAATGCCGCTCGAACGCTTGACTTTTTCCGCCGATAAGTTTATACCATTTTGCGGGGAAAGCAGGAGGCATTCGTGGTCAGAGATCTCTCCGAAGGGAATCCCTTCAAGCTGCTGTGGCTGTATTCGCTGCCGCTGATAGGCAGCGTCATATTCCAGCAGATGTACAATATGGCGGATACGGTGATCGCGGGGCGGGCGATAGACGATTTTGCGCTCGCCGCCGTCGGCGCGTCCTATCCCGTCACCATGATATTCACCGCGGTGGCTCTCGGCTGCAACCTCGGCTGTTCGGTCGTAGTGTCCCGTTTCTTCGGACAGAAGCATTACACCGAAGTGCGCGAGAGCGTTTCGACGATCATAATATCCGTTCTCGTGCTCGGCGCGGTGATGACGGGCATAGGTATCGGCATAGGCTCTCCCGTCATGAAGCTGCTGCAAACGCCGGAGAGCATAATGGAGGACGCTCTCGCGTACCTCTACATATATATCGGCGGGTTTTTGTTCGTGCTGTTGTACAACGTATGCACGGGCATTTATACTGCGCTCGGCGATTCGCTCACGCCCTTCTTCTTCCTCGTCGCGTCCAGCCTGGGGAATATAGGGCTCGACCTGCTGTTCGTGCTGGCGTTCGGTATGGGAGTAGCGGGGCTCGCGTGGGCGACGTTCATCTGTCAGGGTATCGCGGCTGTGCTTTGCATGCTCGCGCTGCTTTTGCGTATGCGTAAGCTGGGCGGCGACAGAAAGCCGAGGCTGTTTTCCAAGGCCATACTCGCGCGTATGTGTTCGGTGGCGATCCCGAGCATATTGCAGCAGAGTTTCATCTCGGTGGGCAACCTGTTCATACAGGCGCTCGTGAACGGTCACGGCGAGCTCGTGCTCGCGGGCTATACCGCGGCGATCAAGCTGAACACCTTTTTCCTCACGACGCTGACCACCGTCACAGGAGCGATGTCGTCCTATACCGCGCAGAACCTCGGGGCGCGAAAACCCGAACGGCTGAGGATAGGATTGGGCGCGTGCTGTACGGTATGCGCGGCGATGGTCGTGCCTTTCACGGTATTCTATCTCGCGTTCCCGCAGGCTGCGCTGCTGCTCTTTACTCAGGACGTGGCGGGAGAGGCGATGACCACGGGCGTGGAGTTCCTGCGCATGGTGGTTCCGTTCTACGCGGTGGTGTCCCTCAAAATGCTTTGCGACGCGGTCATGCGCGGGTCCGAGCGTATGACGGCGTTCATGATAACCACGCTTTTCGATCTCGTCATCCGCGTCGTGCTTTGCTTCGTATTCGATCTCGGCATGGGGATGGGCTCTTCCGGCTTGTGGCTCTCGTGGCCCATAGGCTGGAGCGCCGCCACCGCGCTGTCCGTCGTACTGTGCCTTTTCGTCGGACCGAGAAATCTTATCGCGATATCCAAAGTTAAGGAGAAAAATATAAGCTGACCGCCTGTTCCCGGCAGCGTATTTCCGTCCGATCGCGGCGCGCATGTACGGCAGCCGCGATCTTTGCGTATGTCGAGGCTAAAAATTTTCCGTAATAAAGTTTTATCCTTGACTTTTGACATGCGCGTTTGTATAATATTTTAGAAGAAACAAAAGGGATCGTAAGATGAACTACACATTTTCCGAAAGAATGAAGAACATGAACGGCACCGCCACGCGCGAGATATTCAAGCTGCTCGGCGACCCGTCCATAATAAGTTTTGCGGGCGGCAATCCCGCGATAGAGTGCTTGCCCACGGAGCGGGTGAAGGAGATCGCGAACGACATCTGCGCTTCTCCCGATTTTCCCCGCGTATTGCAGTACGGGCTCACCGCGGGTTTCCCCGAGTTCCGCGAACTGCTTTGCAAGTACGTCGAGACGGCGGGCATATACGGCGCGAAGACGGAAAACGTCCTCGTCATAAGCGGCGGTCAGCAGGGTATAGACCTCGCGCTCAAAGCGTTCATCGATCCGGGCGACGTCATACTTGTCGAGGATCCCACATATCTCGCTTTCCTGCAGCTCGCCAATTCCTACGAAGGCGTGTGCGTGGGCGTGAAAGCGGATGAGAACGGGCTGGATCTTGCCGACCTCGAGGCGAAGATAAAGAAGCATAAGCCCAAAGTGCTCTATTGCGTGCCGACGTTCTCCAATCCCACGGGCAAGACGTATTCGGCTGAGAACCGCAAAGCGATAGCGGAAATGACCGCAAAGTACGGCGTGATCGTCCTCGAAGACGACCCTTACAGCAAGCTGCGCTTCAAGGGCGAGTATCTGCCGGCGATGAAGAGCTACGACGAGGCGGGGAACATAATATTCATCTCATCGTTCTCCAAGATAATCTCGCCGGGCAACCGCACGGGCGTGGCGGTGGCGTCGCCCGAGATCATCCGCAAGATGGAGATAGGCAAGCAGGGCACCGACCTTCATACGCCCAATCTTTCGCAGATGATAACTTACGAGTATCTGCGCCGCGGTTATCTCGAGCCCGACCTCGAAAAAGCCGTGAAGATATACGGCGAAAAGAAAGCCGCGATGAGTGCCGCGATAGCGAAATACATGCCCGAAGAGTTCGAATGCACGGATCCCGACGGCGGACTGTTCATCTGGGGCAGATTCCCCGAGAAGATAGACGTGGTGAAGATATTCCCCGAGGCGATCGCCCGCAAAGTGGCTTACATACAGGGCTGTGTGTTCTTTGCGGACGGCAGCGGCACGAACTATGTGCGGCTCAATTATTCGTATGCGAGCCCCGCGCAGATAGACGAAGGCATCGCCCGCTTAGGCGAACTGTTCAAAGAAAAACTCGCAAAATGACGACGGAGAGATAAATGACCAACGCACTTGACATACTTAGAGAAAGAGGATACGTCGGACAGACGGTATACGAAGAGGACCTTTACAAGATCCTCGGCAGCGAGAAGGTCCCGTTTTATGTGGGTTTCGACCCGACGGCGGACAGCCTTCACATAGGGCACTATATCCCCATAATGGCGATGGCGCACATGCAGAAATGCGGTCACAAGCCCATCGTCCTCGTGGGCGGCGGAACGGGCATGATCGGCGACCCTTCGGGGCGCAGCGATCTGCGCAGCATGCTCACTAAAGAGCAGGTGGAGCATAACGTCGCCTGCATAAAAAAGCAGATGGAACGGTTCCTCTCCTTCGAGGGGGAGAACGGTGCGGTCATCGTAAATAACGCCGACTGGCTGCTCGGACTCAATTACATCGACTTCCTGCGCGACGTCGGCGTGTACTTCTCCGTCAACAAGATGCTGACGGCGGAGTGCTTCAAGATACGTTACGAAAAGGGTCTTACGTTCCTCGAATTCAACTACATGCTCATGCAGGCGTACGACTTCCTCATGCTTTACAAAAAGTTCGGCTGCCTGCTCGAAATGGGTGGCAACGACCAGTGGAGCAATATCCTCGCGGGTGCGGATCTCATCCGCCGCAAGGAGAGGAAAGACGCTTTCGCGATAACCTGCCCGCTGCTCCTCAATTCGGACGGCACGAAGATGGGCAAGACCGCCAAAGGCGCGCTGTGGCTTTCCGCCGAGCGCACCACGCCATACGAATTCTACCAGTACTTCCGCAACGTCGAGGACGTCAAGACGGAAGAGTGCCTGCGTCTGCTCACGTTCGTTCCGCTGGACGAGATAAAAGAGCTCACTAAGTATAACGACGAGCGCATGAACGTCGCCAAAGAGCGCCTTGCATACGAGGTCACCAAGCTCGTGCACGGCGAAGAGGCGGCGGACAAAGCGCGCGCCGAAGCCAAAGCCGCGTTCGGCGGAAACGCCGAGGATATGCCCGCGGTGAAGGCGGCATGGAGCGGCGATACGCCTGTGACGGATATCCTTGTCGCGGCGGGAGCATGCTCGTCCAAGAGCGAGGCGCGCAGGCTCATCGAGGGCGGCGGCGTGAAGATAGGCGAGAGCAAGGTGGAAGGCGTTACCGACGTCGTATCCGCTTACTCGGACGCCGACGAGTTCGTGCTGCACAAGGGCAAGAAGTTCCATGTGCGCGTAGTCCGCGGATGACAGACCGCTACGTCACTCTCTCCGATTCCTTTGCGGAGATCGTGATACTCCGCTCGCGTTTTCTCGCTTACGTTTATCATGTCGAGAGCGAGGAAGAGTGCGCGGAAAAGCTTGCGGCGCTGCGGAAAAAATATTACGACGCCACGCACGTCTGCTACGCGTATTGCGCGGATATCGAAGGGCGGACGATACGTTTTTCGGACGACGGCGAACCTTCGTCCACGGCGGGCGCGCCCATACTGTCCGTCATAACCAAGGGCGGATGGAGGCAGGTGCTCATCGCGGTGGTGCGCTATTTCGGCGGCACAAAGCTGGGCGCCGGCGGGCTTGTGAGAGCGTATACGGACGCGGCGGTAAAAGCGGCGGAAGCCGCCGAAGAAACGGAGATGCGGCTTTGCACCGTGTATTACGCGGAAACGGATTACAATACGTTCGCGCGGCTGAGCGCGGCGGTGCCGCGTATGGGCGGAAGTATGACGAACGTTTGTTACGGCGAGGGCGTATCGTTCGAGACGGTCTTCCCGAAAGGGGAAGACAGGACGGCGGCTCTCGCGGATCTTACGGGCGGAAAAACGAAATTTATCCAAAGAGGCGACAGATATGAAATTTATCGAGCGTAAACAACTCAAAGAAAGACCTTCCGATCTCGTGTTCGGAAAACATTTCACGGACTATATGTTCATGATGCGCTATCACGACGGCGCCTGGGATTACGAGAATGCCTGCATCAAGCCGTACGAACCTTTCGTGCTCGATCCTTCCACTTCCGTGTTCCATTACGGTCAGGCGGTATTCGAGGGACTCAAAGCATACAGGAACGATAAAGGCGAAGTAAGACTTTTCCGTCCCATGGAAAACATGAAGCGCATGAACGAATCCTGCTGGAGATTGTGCATCCCGCAGTTCGACGCGAAGTTCGTTCACGACGCTCTCGTAGAGCTCGTGAAAACAGAAAAGGATTGGATCCCTACGGCTCCGGGGACGTCGCTGTATATCCGCCCGTTCGTGATAGCGACGGATGAAACGCTCGGCGTACACTCTTCCAAAAACTACATCATGGCTATCATACTTTCGCCTGTGGGCGCGTATTACGCTCACGGTTTCGATCCCGTCAGGCTGTATGTGGAAGAGAATTACAAGCGCGCATGCAAGGGCGGCACGGGACATCATAAGGTGGCGGGCAACTACGCCGCGTCCATCCTCGCCGCAGACGAAGCGGAGAAAAAGGGCTACGACCAGACGCTGTGGCTGGACGCCGCCGAGAACAAGTATATGGAAGAAGTGGGCTCGATGAACATCTTCTTCGTCATAAACGGCAAGGTGGTCACGCCCATGCTCGGCGGATCCATACTCCCGGGCATCACGAGAAGGAGCACGATCGAGCTGCTCAAAGCGCGCGGCTACGATGTCGAGGAACGCCTTGTCAGCGTCAAAGAAGTGGTGGACGCGGCTAAAGACGGCACTCTCGACGAGATATTCGGCACGGGCACCGCTGCGGTCGTTTCTCCTGTCGGCGAGTTCGGCTACGAGGGCAAGGACTATAAAGTAGGCGACGGCAAGCTGGGTAAGATAACCAAATACGTTTACGACGAGCTTACCGGCATACAGACGGGCGCTAAACCCGACGAGTTCGGCTGGGTGGAGCGCATAGTATAAACAAAGGAGTTATATGAAAAAAGATACCGAATGCGTGCGCGCGGGTTACGAACCGGGTAACGGCGAGCCGCGTCAGATACCTATCGTGCAGTCGACCACTTTCCGCTATACGACGAGCGAAGAGATGGGCGCGCTGTTCGATCTTGAAAAAGCGGGTTATTTCTATACCCGTCTGCAAAATCCCACCAACGACAATGTTGCCGCCCGCATAACCGCTCTCGAAGGCGGCGTGGCGGGCATGCTGACGAGCTCGGGGCAGGCTGCGAACTTCTTTGCGGTGTTCAATATCTGCGAAGCGGGCGATCATTTCGTAGCTTCGTCCACAATATACGGCGGGACGTTCAACCTCTTCGGCGTGACGATGAAAAAGATGGGCGTCGAATGCACTTTCGTCGATCAGGACGCGAGCGAGGAGGAGATCTCCGCCGCGTTCAGACCTAACACCAAGTGCATGTTCGGCGAGACAGTCTCCAATCCCGGCGTAAAGGTGCTGGATATAGAGAAGTTCGCTAAGATCGCGCATGCTCACGGCGTGCCGCTCATCGTGGACAACACGTTCCCGACGCCCGTGAACTGCCGTCCGTTCGAGTGGGGCGCGGATATCGTGACCCATTCCACTACCAAGTATATGGACGGTCACGGAGTGGCTGTCGGCGGGGCGATAGTGGACAGCGGTAACTTCGATTTCGCCGCTTACGGCGATAAATTCCCGGGGCTCAATACTCCCGACGAGTCCTATCACGGCATAGTGTACACGAAAAAGTTCGGCAAGGCGGGGTATATCACCAAAGCCACTTCGCAGCTCATGCGCGATCTCGGCTCCATACAGTCGCCGCAGAACGCGTTTTATCTCGGTCTCGGGTTGGAATCTCTCCACCTGCGTATGCCGCGCCATTGCGCGAACGCTCAGCGTATAGCGGAGTTTTTGGAAGCGCATCCAGCGGTGGAGTGGGTGTCCTATCCGGGATTGAAGAGCAATAAGTACTACGAGCTCGGTAAAAAATACTGCCCGAACGGCACCTGCGGCGTGCTTTGCTTCGGGCTCAAAGGCGGTCGCGCGGCTGCCGAGAAATTCATGGACGGCTTAAAACTCGTGCGCATATATACGCATGTCGCCGATTCGCAGTCGTGCATGCTCCATCCGGCGAGCCACACTCATCGTCAGCTCACCGACGAGCAGCTCGCCGCCGCGGGTATCGATCCGTCGCTTATACGTTTCTCGGTAGGAATCGAGGACGCGGACGATATAATCGCCGATATAACTCAGGCGCTTGAAAGCAAATAAATCGTAAAAATGACGATAAAGCAAAAAGAGTCAAGGCAAGCCTTGATTCTTTTGCTTGTCGCTTAAGCGCAAATAAACCACCACTTAAAGTGGTGGAATTAAAATCTTCAAGATACAAGATAAATCCTCCTGTGGTATACTTGAGGTTGAGGTGACCAGCCGCAACGAAGGAAGAGACCACAGGAGGATTTATCATGAATAGTGACATAAGTAGTTTATCACAAGGTAAATATCCTTGGGGATTTATTAAAAATAGGTAAATAAACAGCAAATTCGTTGTACCGACTGTCGTTTGGCAGTCGGTATTTATGTGATTAGTTGTTAAAAATTTTTCTTTCAATATTGACTTAATCGCATAATTTTGCTATAATTTTAATATAATTAAAGTTTATATAACAGAAGCAGTAAATCGATACAAGATTAGGGGGAAGAATGGTAAATTTAGTAACACACAGAGAAAGCAAAGAAGCCAGGCAAAGAGCACATAAACTTATTGAAGAGGTAAGAAAACACAAAAAAATAGACGGACACTACAAGTTTTTCTGTAAAATTATCGGATCACGAAAACGCAGGTGTATTGTAAAAGACGATAATGGAAAATATGATTTGGATTTTCAAATAGTTTTAACAAAAAACTCGAAAGATGGAGATGGCGATCCGACACAAATAAAGAAAGATTTTTTGAGAGCATTTACTGATTTGAAAAATAAAGGGGAAAAAGTAGAAGATTCAACTACCGTTGTAACGGTAAGATGCTCAAAAGGTCAGGAATGTTTTGAAGCGTCATTAGAAAAATTCTCTTTTGATTTTGTGATAATCAGTATAGACGAAGAGAAAAGAATCAGAAGAAATGGCCCAAGTCAATATACTTGGGTGGAATTGCCAAGTAAAAATTCTTATATCTATGATAGATTCAATAAACTTTCACTGTCACAAAAAGATGAATTGCTAAAAGAATATATGCTTCCAATGATTAAAATCGAAAAGGCAAAGCCCGAAGATCAACGTATAGCATCAATAGTAATTTTTTATCAAGAAGTAAACAATTATTATCAAAGGAATCATTTAAATGACTAAAGAACAATTAATGCAATTTATTGAAGTTGATTCGGAAGAAGACAAAGATGATTGCGAATTTTATCTTGATGTTAAAGGTGTTGAAATTCATCGTGCGATAATGGAATATCTTCAATTTGATTTTTTAGAAGGGAGCAAAATAAAGTGGAGCATCATCTCTCAGAAATTGAAAGAGGATAAAAGGCTAAGGGACAAACTGTATATTTACCTTGCAACACTTGAAGAATATATCAGGGCTTATATTTCAAACAAATATCAAGATAATACCCATCATGATTTTTGGATCGATGGAAAAGCGCCATGGAATAAAATAAAAACAAATTTGCAAAATAGGCCAAATTTGTTCGAAGTTTTACAAGATACAGATTTTGGTACTTTGATTAATCAAGTAAAAAATTTGCCACAAGAAGATTTAAAGACAATTTTCGACGAAGAGGTAGGTTCTGAAGATAATCTAAATGCAGTGGTCGAATTAAGAAACGCCGTCAGCCATCATAAATTTCTTTTAACGCATAGTTTTAAAGAATGCAAAGTCGGAAATATGGTTAGTGATACTTTAGAAAACAATATAAAAAATCTAAGACAATTACTCCCTCTGCGATATCGATATGGAAAGAATGGCGAGGGTGGTATTACCCAAGATATGATTAAATGTGGAATAAAAATATAAAAATAGGTGAGAAATGTGGCTTATTGCAGAAATTGCTATATCATCACTTATATAAAATAAAATTTAAATCATATTAATTCAAATATAGAAAAATTTGTGAGCTAATAAAATATTTAATGATTTTTGAGGTGAAAAACGTGTCGTTCAGTGACAAGGTAAAGTATGTTCGGGAAAAACTTCATCTTAGTCAGCAAATGCTTGCCAAGGAATTGGGAATTGCCTTTTCAACAGTAAACCGTTGGGAAAACTGTAAGGGCAAGCCGCAATATGCGGCTGTCAAAAAGTTTTACGATTATTGCACAAAACACGGAATAGAATTTGATGATTAGTACAGAAAGTCAAGCCAAATACCTTGCTTGCAGGCTTACAAGGCAAAGCAGGTTCGGCGAAATGGAAAAGTTAATACCCGTTTATTTGAAATCGGGGATTGAAGTATATCCGCATCAGATTGCTGCGGCGTATTTTGCTGTTTCAAATCCGTTTTCAAAGGGATTTATTCTCTGTGACGAGGTAGGGCTTGGTAAAGCAATCGAAGCTATGCTTGTGATTGCGCAGTATTACTATTCAGGGCGAAACAAAATAGCGGTGATTGTCCCGCCGCTCCTTATACCGCAATGGCAAAGGCTTATTTCGGACAAGTTCGATTTGTCGTGCAAAGTAGTTGAAAAGGGTATTGAAATAGATGATAATGACGAAATCATTTTAATCAGTTACACGCAGGCGGCAGAAGAGTGGGAGAGCCTCTCAAAAATAAAATGGAATCTTGCCGTTTTTGAAGAAGCGCACAGGCTCCGTAAATATTATACGGGAGAAAACCGCACAGCTACTAATCTTCACAACGCTTTTGAAGGCGTGCAAAAATTATTGCTTACGGCAACGCCGATGCAGGTCAACGTAATGGACTTGTACGGACTTGTCAACTTCATTGACGATACCGTGTTTACGGACGAGCGGGCGTTTTATAAAAGGTACTATAAAAAGCCGGAGAATTACAAAGAACTCCGCGAGCGGCTTATGCCGTTTACATTCCGAACGTTGCGCAATCAGGTGCGCGGCGATGTGAAGTTGCCGGACAGAATAATCCATACGCAGGAATATGCTCTGAACGAAAACGAAAAGAAGTTACTTGAACTGCTTTCCAAGTATGTGGACAAGCCCAAAAAACTTGCTTTTCCCGATATGGACACCTATGAACTGGGTCTCATGCTGTTCAAATTGTTTTCGTCGAGTATATATGCGTTAAGCAAAACGCTTTCGGGAGTGTTTTTCAGGCTCAACCAGATGGGAAATGCGGAGGCGATTGAAGAAGCCAAAGAGATAAAGGTTATGCTTGACCTTGCGACAAGCATTGTCGATACAAGCAAGTGGGCAACCTTTTTGCGTGGGCTTGAACAGGGCTTTGCGGCGATGAAAGAGAAAGGTCAGCCGCAGAAAGTCGTAGTGTTCACAGAAAACAGACAGACGCAGGAGTACATATTCAAGCAGCTCGGCAAGTACACGAAATACAAAACAACGCTTTTTGAAGATGAAAGCAGCATAGAAGCGTGGCAAAAGCGCGGCAACATTCTGATTGCGACGGACAGCGCTTGCGAAAGTTTCAATATGCAGTTCTGTTCGTTCATCATCAATTATGAATTGCCGTGGAACGTGCAGAAAATAGAGCAGAGGATAGGCAGATGTCAGCGTATCGGTCAGGATAATGACGTATATGTCTTAAATTTCCTCAACAGGGAAAACTATGCCGACGTAAGATTTTACGAGCTTGTATTCAAGCGCACGACGATGTTCGACGGAATATTAGGCGCAAGCGACGGCGTTATTTCAGACGTTGTTTCGGACAAAATCGAGGAGACAATGGCAAAAGGTTTTGCCGCAGTCAGATCGAAAGAGGAAATAGAAAAAGAGTTTGACGATATACGCGCAGAATACGACAAGGAAGTAAAAGAGCGAAAAAAACAGTCGGATGAATTGTTGTTCAACACCTTCGACGGCAAGATCGTCGAAAAGACAAAGAACTACGCCAATTTATTAAAAGCAGAATGTGCGAAATTCAAAGCGGATTTGTGGGACTTTTGCGAGTTCGCTTTCAAGAAGTATGGCAGCGTTGACAGTGAGAAAAAGACAATTTTTCTTTCACGCAGCGTGTTCAAAAGCGGCAATATCCCCGAAATGAAATTGTATTTCGAGGGCGACCATCCGCGCAGCAGCATGATAACCGTAACGAACAGAACAGTTAAAGAAGTTCTTTCCAAATATACGATACAGGATACTGTTCAAGAGACAATCGAGTTCGACGGCGGGAACGGAACTTATCCTTCTTGCGGACAAATGGCGCTGTTTACCATTACTTTTTTCGATAAGACAAGCGCGTTTTCAAAGAATGTTTTGATTGGAACGGATGCAGACGGCACTCCGATAGAAGAGTCTGTTTTGCGTGAAATACTGTCCCTGCCTGTATTGCATTGTTCTGAAGCAAGCGCGGCAGACTTTGAAGGGCTTAAAAAGCTCTATGAAGAAAGAAAACCGCTAATAGTTCAAAAGGCAAGGGAAGAACAGAATGATACGCTTAACTTTGAAATCGGGCGTATCAGACAGCGTGCGGAAGATAAAAAGCGCGAACTTGCCGCAGAGATAGAGACCCTCACACGGGAAATAGACAGCATGAAGAGGAAGGGTACAACCAAACACGAACAAGCCTTTGTCAACAATCAGAGTGCGGCAGGCTTAAAGGCAAAACTGATGAAACTAAAACAAGATGAGTTCATGACTAAAATGACATTGAACAAGCAAGTTCAGGATAAGATAGCGGGACTCGAAAAAAGTATAGCGGTAACGCTTTATGAGAGAACAGTGTTTATGGTACAATTTGAAGTGAGGTAAATTAATGGATTGGTTGAGCAAGATACCGAATTGGGTAAAAATTCCCATAAAAATATTGCTGCCCGCTTTGGCAATATTTTCAGGGTTTATTGTTTTGGCGAGTGATAATGTTTTAGAGTATTTGAATTTGCTTGAATTTGAACAAAGAAACGGATTTGCTTTTGCGATTGTATTCCTGGTATGTGTGAGCCTGATAGTGTGTTATATAGCCTCATATTTGGTAGATATATTTATAAAACAAATTAAAGCGTTTCTACTTAAAGAAAAAATGTATAAAAAATTTAATGATTTGCAGGACGTGTATAAAAGCACTTTGATTAAGATATATCGTCAACCAACGAAATCGTTAAAGATGGAAATGTCAAACTCAGTAGCGGCATATCTAACGGCTATTCGCGCAATTGACAGAAGCGAACTTTCGGATATGGGTTATATATTTGACTACTTCTTACAACCGTGGGTAGTTATGAGTATAGAGAGGTTGATCGAAGAAAACAAGAAATATATTAAAAAATTAGAGAAAGCGATACCTAAGATTAAAGACAAGGACGAACAAAATGAGTTAAAAGAAAATCTGAAAGTTTGTCGGGCTAATTTAGAGTATTTGACAACCGTAGATGAGTCTAACAATTTTAACGAATGGGAGTAAAAAGGAGAATTCAAATGGATAAAATGGACGGAATGACAATGGATATAGAAAAAGCGAACGTGGAAAAACTCAAAGAAGTTTTCCCCGAGGTTTTTGCCGACGGAAAAGTGGACTTTGATAAATTGCAGGGACTTTTGGGGCATTATATTGCAGACGATAAGGAGAAGTACAGCTTTTCTTGGAAGGGAAAGGCAGACAGCCTGCGTCTTGCGCAAAAGAGAAGTACGGGGACGCTCCGTCCTTGTAAGGAAGAAAGCAAGAATTGGGACACGACGGAAAACCTCTATATCGAGGGCGATAACTTGGAAGTGTTGAAACTTTTGCAGTCATCCTACCTTAATTCCATTAAAATGATATACATTGATCCTCCTTACAATACGGGCAATGACTTTGTCTATACCGATGATTTCGCGGACGGTATCGCGCACTACAAGGAAGTTACGGGACAAGCCACAAAATCGAATCCCGAAACGGCAGGCAGATACCATACAAATTGGTTGAACATGATGTATCCGCGCCTGAAACTTGCCCGTAATCTTTTGACCGACGACGGCGTTATCTTTATTTCCATTGATGAAAATGAGATTGCTAATTTAAGAAAAATATGCAATGAAGTTTTTGGAGAAGATAACTTTATAGGGACGTTTATATGGAGAAAAAAAGATGGGGGAGGTCAAGCAAAAGATTATTTTGTTATTGAACATGAATATATAGTTGGGTATAGGAAAAGCGATGCACTTCTGTGGGAAGATGAAAAAGAAATCAGAGATATTAACGAATATAAAAAAATAGATGCAAGGGGACGTTATAAAATTACAAAATTAGCGAAATGGGGGAACACTGCAAGAAGAGAAGACAGACCATCAATGTATTTCCCTTTGAATGCGCCCGACGGAACGTTGGCATATCCTATTGCTCCTGATGGAAATGATGGGCGGTGGAGAATTGGGAAAGAGAAGATGAAGGAATTAGTTCAGAATGATTTAATTTACTGGGAGAAGAAAAATGATTTGTGGATACCTTATGAGAAAGAATATTTCACTAATCAAAGTAAAATTATAAAACAAAGAAGTATTTTGTATGATGTCGCCAATACAGGAGATGGAACGGATTGTCTTACTGAATTGTTTGGAATTAAAGACATATTTGAAAATCCAAAACCTTATGAAATTGTAATAAAATTACTAAAACCTATTACAACCAAAAACGACATAATATTAGACTTTTTTTCTGGCTCGGCAACAATGGCGCATGCTGTTATGAAATTAAATGCGGAAGATGGTTTTAACAGAAAATATATTTGTGTACAGTTACCAGAAAAGACAGAGCCGAATAGTGTAGCAAATAAAGCGGGGTATCAAACAATTTGCGAAATCGGCAAGGAGCGTATCCGCAGAGCAGGCGAAAAGATTAAAGACGGACATAGTCGTTTGGATATATATCTTTCTGCGATAGATGAAATAGTGAAGAATAAATATATCATGGCTCAAATTGAGTCCTATGTTCGAGATGTTAAAGACAAATGGATTGAAAATGAGGACGATCCTGAAATAAATACTGATAAAGTAATTGAAACTATCAAAACCATAATCAATAGCGAAGATGACGCGATTGCCGACGAGTCAACATATGAGAGAGGTGGAGAGAAATTATCAGACTTAGTAATGAGGCTTGCATACGAAGTTACAGGGTTAACGTTTGGAGTCGATATTGGTTTCAAGGTGTTCAAGCTTGACAGCAGTAACCTTGTCAAGTGGGACAATACGCCCACCACGGACGAAGAGGAAGTAAAAAAGCGTATTCAGAAGAGCCTATTTTATCTTGTTGACGGTCGGAGTGATCTTGACCTTGTGTATGAAATAATGCTTAAATACGGCTTGTCCTTGACCTTACCCGTAGAAGAACGCAAATTTGACAATGTGCCCGCTTACATTATCAATCACCCCGACTACAAGGTGCTTGTATGCCTTGCGCCCAATATCACCCTTTCCGCAGTAGAGGAAATGGATAAAGAGACGATCGGAACGTACATTTTTGCCGACCGTTGCTTTGCCGACGCCAATATTCTTTCCAACACCGAAGAAATTCTCAAAAAGAAAGACAAGGAAATGAGGTTGTTCTGATTATGGTAGAACTTTTACTGAGTGTAGAATGGAATGACACAGCAATTATTAGTAGCATCGTTGGCGTAGTTGGTACTATATTAGGTACAGTGATAGGCTTTTTATTATCTGTATTAAGTCGAAGTGGACGGCAAAATGTAATTTGCAAAGGCATTGAGTTATCGTATTATTATGGTGTTAACGATATCGGGGATAGAGTATATAGAAAGGAAAGTAATTTCGATGGAAAAGTCCCTGAGCGAACAAAATTAAGCCTTGAATTGTTAATTACGAATTCAAGCGAGATGCCATTTAATATGAATCTTGTGAAATTGATTATCAAAAAGGGTGAAGAAACATTTCACGGTAATCTATTGGACAAAAATATTAACAAAGGTTCAAATAGCATCATGATTCATGAAAATATAAAAACCAAACAAATTGGCGGGAAGAATTCTATTTATTTGGAACTGTATACGCAATTCAATGAAGTGTATGTTTATAAGGAAACGGATTCTTTCTATATTGAGTATATAGATGTAAAAGGGCGGACAATTCATAAAAAAATTAAGATGGGCGGAATACATGAAACTGAAATTTAAGAAACAACAATTTCAATCAGATGCCGTGGCGGCAGTCGTGGATTTATTCAAAGGGCAGGCTTCAAGCGTGTCGCCGTTTACTGTGGGGAAATTGGATATTATCGACTATGCGCAGGATTCCGTGTTCGGTTATGGCAATACGCTCACGCTTACGGCAGAGGAGATAACGCGCAATCTTCACGAAGTGCAGCAGCGCAATCTTTTGCCGCTTACCGAGCCTGAACAGCTCCGCTTTAATATCGAGATGGAAACGGGTACAGGCAAGACGTTTGTCTACACAAAAACCATCTACGAACTCAACAAGCGTTACGGCTTTAATAAATTTGTCATTCTTGTGCCGAGCGTGGCAATCCGTGAGGGTGCATATAAGTCCTTGCAGATAACGGAAGAGTATTTCCGTCAGGAGTATGACGGCAAACGCGCACACTTCTTCATCTACGACTCCAAAAAGCGCAACGAAGTGCGTGATTTCGCGCTTTCCACCAACCTTGAAATCATGATCGTCAACATCGACGCGATCAAAAAGGACGAAAATCTTTTCAATCAGGAAAGCGATAAAATGGACAAGACTGCCCGTGAATTTATGGCGCAGTGTCGTCCTATTCTCATCATCGACGAGCCGCAGAGTATCGACAACACGGAAAAATCGAGAAAAGCAATCGAAAACCTCAATCCCTTGTGCGAACTCCGTTATTCAGCAACGCACAAGCAGGTGTTCAATACCGTGTACCGCTTAACGCCCGTGGACGCATATCAGATGAATATCGTCAAGCAGATATGCGTTGCAAATCAGTCGCTTATGGACGACTTCAACAAGCCGTATATAAGGCTTTTGGAAGTGGGAAAAAAATCCTCTTTCTATGCGAAAGTAGAGATAGACGTTAAAAGTAAAGCGACGGGCATCGTCAAGCGCGAGGTAAAAACAGTAAAGCAGGGAGACAGCCTTTTTGCGATTACGGGCAGAGAGATTTACGAGGGATACGATATTGCCGGTATCGATTGCACGGAAGGTTGGGAGCAGATAGAATTTGCTAATACTGAAGTTCTTGCGCTCCATAAGGCAATCGGTGCTGTGGACGAGATGACGTTCAAGCGCGAACAGATCAAGCGCACGATAGAGATTCATCTTGAAAAGGAAAAGAGATATTTAAGCCGCGGCATAAAAGTGCTGTCGCTGTTCTTTATCGACGAGGTTGCCAAGTACCGCGATTACGAGCAGGAGGACGGCAAGGGCATTTATGCGAAAATGTTCGAGGAGCTGTATGCGGAATTGATCGAACAGCCGCGTTTTGCCGCAGTAAAAGAATTTTACAAGCAGTCGGCAAGCGAGGTACATAACGGCTATTTCTCTTGCGATAAAAAGGGCAGAGTAAAAGATACCAAGGGCGACACTGCGGACGATTACAGCACCTATAATACAATTATGAAAGACAAAGAGTGGCTGCTTTCCTTTGATTGTCCGCTCCGCTTTATCTTCTCACACTCCGCGCTCAAAGAAGGGTGGGACAACCCGAACGTGTTCCAGATATGCACGCTCATCGAAAATAAGACGGTATTCACTTGCCGTCAGAAAATTGGCAGAGGTTTGCGCCTTTGCGTAGACCAGAGCGGCGAGCGCATTGACGATAAAAACGTCAATATTCTGCACGTTATCGCGCAGGAATCTTTTGCGGAGTTTGCGGACAAGCTGCAAAAGGAAATCGAGGAACTCGGCGTCAAATTCGGTGTGCTTGACGCGGATATGTTTGTCAATATCTCTTATCAGGATGAAACAGGCACGGAGGCAGTCATTACGATAAAGGATGCGGGGGACATTTTGGAACACTTCCGAAAAAAGAATTACATCGACAGCCAAGGCAAAATCAAAGATACGCTCAAAAATGACCTTGCAAACGGCACGGTCGATCTTCCCGCGCGCTTTGAAGCGGCAAGACAAAGACTTCTCCCGATTATCGGCAAGGCAAATACAAAGGTCAATATCAAGCCAGAACGCAAGCAGGTTTCCGTCAAGAGAAGGGATGAAATGTTTATGAATCCGCTCTTTATGGAGCTGTGGGATAAGATGAAGCAAAAGACCATCTACCGCATCAATATGGATATTCAGTATCTGATTGAAAAGAGCGTAAAAGAGATTTCAGAAATGCCTGAAATTCGCAAAAGCCGAATTCTCAAAGAGGTCGCAAGTTTCAATATCAAAAAAAGCGGTGTTGATTATAAGGAGAGTGCAAGTTCTACGAGCGAATACGAGCAGGAATTACCTCTTCCCGACGTGGTGCGTATTCTTGCGGACAGCACGAAGCTGCCGAGGAATAACATTGCCCAGATACTTCTTGAATGCGGGAGATTGAAAGACTTTCTCAATAACCCCGAAAAATTCATTGAGGTGGTTGCCGGAATCATAGAAAGAAACAAAACGGAAAGGGCAATCGATGGTATCAAGTATATCAAACTTGACGGGCAGGAATATACCTTCTACGAGGTGTTTAATTTCGATGAGGAAAAGGACATTATAGCTTTTGAGGACATCAATGCAATCAAGGTGGAGCACTCTGTCTACGACTATGTCATCTACGACAGCGATACAGTCGAAAGACCTTTTGCCGAAGCGCTTGACAGCGATCCGGACGTGAAACTTTTCTTCAAGATACCGCAGAGGTTCAAGATAAGCACGCCGCTATCCAACTATTCACCCGACTGGGCTGTTTATATGGAGAAAGAGGGCGAAAAGAAAATGTATTTCGTTCTTGAAACCAAAGGCACGACTGACGAGCATAAGCTGCGCCCTTCCGAACAACTGAAAATACGTTGCGGCAGAGAGCATTTCAAGGTTCTTGGCAACGAGATAGAATACGAATTTACAAAGGATTGGCAGGAACTGAAACGCAATAAGGTGTAAAGTCACGGTGAAAGGACAGCAGAATAAAACTATTCGGCTGGGTTATTGAATGTCGCGTTGTAACTTAAAATACTTAGATGAAAATGTAATATATAAAAAGATCATAGTACAAATGGAGCTACCGCAATGAGTAGAATTAGTTTTGAGAAGAAAGATAGGCAGCTGATTTTATGTTATGAAACTGAAAGTGATTGGCTAGAAGAAAAATTAGAAGAGGATCAGGATTTTCAAATTTATAAAACATTTTCATTTAGTAAAAAAGATTTGATATCCAAAGATGAAGAGTCGTCAATTTGTTACGACTATAAGTTTGTCCTCGGTGAAAAAGATCAAAATTATTTTAGAATTGATAAAGAAAAAATTGGCGCTACTTTTGATTTGTACATTGATGCGTCTTTGTCAATAGATCAATCCTGGTTTGTGACTTCATCTTCAAAAAGATCCAAATATCAAGATAAAACAGGAGAAGAAAAATCTTTATCCATTTACGGAAACATTTTGTATGCTTTCAAAAATTTTTATAAACATGATAAATTGTTTATTGATATTGATTCAGAAAGCACTTTTAAAGATGATGGATTTCATATTACTCAGTCTACTTATAAGCATTTTGTAGAAATATTCCCCACAGCAACAAATGTAAAATATCAAACTTTGTCTATCTTTACAAAACTATTAAAAAGTGAACTTGATGTGGTAGATTATGAAGAAATATACAGTAGATATAAATCAAGAGAAATAAGTGTGCAGAATAAAGAGGATATAAAGACAGAAGAGATTTGTAAACAAGAAAAAGTTAAGTTTATATACGCAAAAGATCAGTTATTAAAAAGTTTAGAAAGAAGTGCAGCGGGTGAGTTTATTCATGAGGATGAGTTTTCTAAACTTATTGCTCAAATCTTTTGTTTTCTTAATCCGAAATATGTAAAAATACACACAAAGTTAAATATTTCAGATTACACTGGTGCGCGAGCTAATTGTCAAGCGGATTTGTCTTTGATAGATTGTGAGGGGAATATTGATTTAATCGAAGTAAAGTCGCCACAAGCTTATCCAAATTTATTTCGTAAAAGACAATATAGGAATCATTATGTTCCAAGCGGTGAATTGAGTGGCGCAATAAATCAGTTGGAGCAATATTTAAAATGTTTAACAAAAATGACAACGGAAGAAATATCGAATAAAAATCCTGCTCTCCAGAACGAAATGGGAGAAATAAAACTAAAAGCTGTCCATCCCAAGGGATATATTATTTTTGGAAGAGATGCGGCATCTTTTAATGGAGATAATATTAATCAAAAGAAGCTTGATTTTGAACTTATTAAAAATACATACAAAGATGTTGTCGATATAATTACTTTTGATGAGCTTGTACAGAGATTTGATAGAATAATTTCTTTTTTGTAAAAATCTTTACGGGTTAATAAGATTAACAGTATTTCTTTTACTATTATAGCATAATGAACAGTTCTTACAGAATCATTTCCATAGAAGCTTGTGACATATACGGGCAAGAACAGGAAAACGGCGTGGCTATCGGGTATAAAATGCCCGAAAGTAAAAGCGACGCCTATTTTCGCTTGTTTAAAATCTACTTGGATAATTCTCTAGATCTCATAGAGCTTGAAAAGGCGTATAAGCGCATTTGTCGTAAAAAGTTTTCTTTTCAAGATAAGAATGAAAATGAATATACTCTTGCTGTAATTAACTTGAAGTTTAACTATACATACAAATCCCAAGAGGGAAACCTTATAAAAATGAAAGATTTGCGTGAACACTTTTACGAAAACGGCTTTCATTTGGATGGTATTCACTATGTCAGGTACAAGCGCAGTGCAGGCAGTTCGCGCGAGGGAAAATGCCTTTTTATAGACGAGCGACTGTACAGGTATATGACGAAGTGGAGCGAATGCGGCTTAAAACTGCGAAAAGACCTTGCCTCGTGGGAATCATATAAGGCGCTGTCGCTCAGCAGTATCAAAGGCACGGTAGAAATCCCGCTCAATGGTATTCTCTTTGTTCCGGATTATAAAAGCGTGTTTCAAGAGGAAGTCGTATCGGTGGAGATTGAGGACGGAAAACTCTCCGCGAAAACCAAAAAGACGCAAATCACCAACGACATCTGGGACGGGGAAAGCCTACTGGATGAGAGTATTTTTGAAAAATACTATGCCGACAAGCATATGCTGCTCCTTCGGGGCAAGTTCTTCAAATCGTGCGCTTTCCGTACTAAATTACAGAAATGGTTTGCGGATAAGCATATTACGTTAGAGTCATTGAAAGCGCGCGGTTTTATCACGCTTGCCGAGGACATACATCAGATTGTCATGGTGACGACACCGAACAGCCTGAAATATCTCAAATTCACGGGCGGATTAACTGAGAAAAATATCCGAAAATGGGCGGCGCATACGGACGTCGCTTTCGGAGTGGTCAAATACGATAAAGGTACGCGCTTCTTCCACGGTAAGATGGTGCAGAGCAGTTATCAGCTTATCAATACGCTTTCTTTGTCCGAAGAGGAAGTCAAACATCTGTTACAGCCGAGCATCGATTATATCTCCTTATTACGCAGGGATATTGACTTCATGCGCTATCATTTCACGGATGCCTTTGCACGTGAAAAAGAGGGGGAAGAAGAACATATGGACGGTCTTGCGGAACGTGCGGATGTTATCTTTACGCTCATGCACAAGTATCCGCATTTCGATGAAACCAAACTGTATGCCAATTTCCGTAATGACGTTGTGCGCTGCATGAAAGAACGATTAAAGCGTGGGCATATTCTGTTAAACGGCACGAACGTCACTCTCTTCGGAAACGGCACGGAGCTTTTAAAGTATCTTGCTGGCGAAGAAATGACAAGCGAATTAAAGCCCGGACAGATCCGTTGCGAACGCTTTAACGATGGGGCAAAATTGCTGTGCGCGCGTTCTCCGCATATCACGATGGGCAATCTCTATTACGTTGAAAATAATCTTAAAGGCGAAATCTGGGATTACTTTGACTTGGGTGAAAACATTGTCTGCGTCAACGCAATAGACGAGAATATTCAACAAAGGCTTAACGGCTGTGATTATGATTCGGATACGATGCTGATAACGGATGACAAGCTGTTGGTAAACGCGGCCGCGCGATATAAGGATTTTTTCAAAGTTCCCGTGTGCAACATCAAAGCAGAGGAAAAGACGGAACAGACGCTCTCTAAACTCGACCATGATACAAGCATCAATAAGATCGGGGAAATCGTCAACCTGTCGCAAAAGCTCAACAGTATTTTGTGGGATGAACTACATAAGGGCGCAGAGGAGGGAGAGATGCTTTCCGTTTACGAGGACATCTGCAAACTTGCGGTTCTTTCGGGATTGGAGATCGATAAGGCAAAACGCAGCTTTGAAAACATTTCCGTGAGCAAGGAACTTACCATGTTGCGGAAGAAGTATCAGCGTCCTTCTCCGAATTTCTTTGCAGAGATTGACGAGAGTAGAAGTAAACAGCACGCCTTTTATCATACGGCGATGGATGATCTGTATGCGCTTGTGAATAAAGTGCATTTCCGAAAAGGCAGAGAGCAATACGGTGACTATCTCCCGATTTCGTCAAGTTTAGCGTATGATGTGGGTTCAGGGAACGCTACGGAATACAGGCATAAAGATAAAATCGTACAAATCATAGACGAGAGCAAGGCGGCAATCAACCGCTTGTATTTGTCGATACGGACAGCGGATGAACAGGAACGGGAAGTCCTCTATGAGCAAATAACGGATATAAAGGCAGAGCGAGATCAGCAGGTTGCTAAATGGCTGACGAATGAAAACGTATTGATCCTCGTGTTGCGCCACTACGAGAAGAACAGCGCGGCAGATTGGCGCATTTATGCGGCGTTTATCAATCACCCGATATTCTCGGAACTGTTATGGGAATTATATGACGGAACAGCGAAAGAAGTAACGGAAGACGAGAACGGAGAATATAGTTTGTACGGAAGAAACTTCGCAAAAAAGTACAAAAAAATGAGAATGAAGTAATCTTCGGTTTGAATGATTGTGCCACAGTAGTTAGAACAAGAAGTAGAATAAAGCGGAGAATACACTGTTTTTTAAGGGAAAACAGCCGTAAAATTGTGGCATTTTCATACCAACGGAAAACAGCTCTAATCAGCGTAATAGGAAGCATCTGAATAAGGTGAAGTTCCGAGCCCGACTGTGAACAACGGTCGGGCTTTTGCATTGCTCGAACAGTGCGGTGCAGGTGGGTGTCCGAACAGGCTACTCAGAAAAAGAATGACGAGGAGGTGATAGTAAGAGCAAACAAGGCAAGCCGATGAGCCATAACCGTCGGCAAAAAATGAAGGAGAAAAAAGAATGGAACAATTTACATTTTATGAATGGTATGCAGACATTCTGCAAAGTATGGACGACATAAGCGCGGGAAAACTGGCAAATTGTATTTGCGCGTATGAGTTTGAAGACAGAGAACCTATGGAGCAGTTATCGGACAAAGAGGATTTTTATTGGAGCAATATCGCAAGTATTTTGAAAGAAGTCAAGGAAACGGAAAGTATGGGGAAGATACCGAAGAAGTATAATCTGCAGTCCAAGCATTTTACGTTTTACGAAACGTATTACAAGGCAATGAAACTGATGAATATAAAGAAGCAAGGGATATTTGCCAAGGCAATTTGTGCGTATATGTTCGCAAACGAAGAACCGAAGTTTGAGGATAGGACGATGCAGGGATACTTTACTTTGTGCAAACGGAAGTTGAATGTTTCCAAGAAACGCAAGAGCAGCGGGCAAAGGGGCGGTGCGCAGAAAAAGAAAGTTTGCGCAGTACCTTTGACCGAAGAAGCGGTATCTGAATTTCAACGAACGGAAATGGTTGTTTCATCGAAAATACTGACATATGAGGATTTTCGCAACGCATATCCCGATATGCAAGGAAGTCTGTTTGGCAGTGCAGAGCGGTATAAAACGGACTTGGATTGGGGTGATGTTGCTGCAAAGTATGATGCGGATGAGGAGCTAAAAAATGTACGAAATATTTTTCAATTGGTGCGGAGATACGAGCAAAAATACAGTCAAAAATGGTAAGCAAAACAATCGAGTAGGTGGTAGCAAATGAGGGATAATTTGTAGCAGGATAAGAAAAACGCATTTTGCTGTTGCGCTTTGCGTTTTTGCTTTCCGATGCGGGAAACCCGCAATCGGTATGAAAATGAAAGGAGGAAAAAACATAAGTAATCAACCGATTATATTTAACATTACATATACGCCGTGGAAGTTAAAGAGTAACGCAACGCCGGAAGAACGCAAGAAGTTCGAACGGGAACGCCCTTATTATGAGATGCGAGACGGCGGCAACAACATTTATAAGTATATGACCGCCGACCGCAAGCTGAACGGCGAGAATTCCAAGTCGGAAATGCGCGACATGATAGCGTACTTTGAAAAATCCACAGGCGTGTTCAACGGCGACGGATTCATCTCGCAAGAGGAACTCAAGGCAATACAACAACGCGCAAAGGCGAACAAGATATTGTGGCACGGGTTCATCTCTCTCAATGAGGAGATGAGCCGCAAGATCGATATGCCTGAAAAATGTATGCGGCTTGTAAAGCGAACGTTCGGAGAATTCTTTCGGGATATGGGGCTTGATCCGAAGAATATGGATTTAATATGTTCACTGCACAAGGATAAGCCGCATCATTTGCATATACATTTTTGGTTCGCAGAGAAAGAGCCGAAGTGCAAGTACAGAAAAAGAGAGTTGGAGTACCGCCACAAGGGAAAAATTGAGAAAGCGGTGATAGACCGTATGCACGTTCGGCTGAACGCTTTTATAGATGAAAGGACGGACAAGACGTATATGACGCGGAACGAGGCTTTGCGGGAATTGAAAAGGATAACCTTTCCCAAGAGTATTGTAAGCGAATATGAGGTGAGGAAGGAATTGATCGCGCTTGCTAAAACGATACCGAAGGACGCGAGTTTTTTCTATAGTAAAAAGGATATGTTGCCGTATCGGGAGCAGATCGATAAAACAGTAAATCGACTCATGCTTTTTGATAAACGGGCAAGGAAAGCAGATAGAAAATTTTATGAACGACTTTCGGGTTTGCAGCGTAAGATAGACGAATTTTGCGAACCGACAAAGAGCGGCAACCATTATTTCATTGATCCGCAGAACATAACACTCGTACAAGAACTGGAAGAAGATTATAAAAGGCGGCAAGGCAACATCGTATTGCGTGCAATCAAGAATATTAAACCCGAAATTTTTGAGCGGAAGTATAGGCACAAGGTCAATGACAATCGCCTGAAACGAAACCTTGCCATTTCGCATCGAAAGGTGGGTAAGCTCATTGGCGGTTTTTTGGCATCTTTCGGAGAGGATAGTGAGTATTTAAGCCGGGACTATATCAACCGCCTGCAAGAGATCGAAGAGGAAATGGAGGCAGAACGCGAACATCAAAAAGAGCAGGAAGCGAGAGCAAGTCGATACAACTACTGTAAGGAGTAAATTTTCTCTGTTATCCTTGACTTTAGGGAAATGGAAGTGTATAATATTGTATATATACGATAATCATTTTCGGAGGGATAAAGTGGTAACGAGAAAGGAAGATACTCCGCAGAGAGTGGCGAATCGCAAATACGAGGCAAAGAATAAAGAGAAGCGGCAGGCGGCGAGCGGCAATTTTCAGACGATGATACCGCGGGAGCTTTTTGACGAGATCAATGCGTTTTTGAAGGAACGCAACATGAGCAAGGTGGATTTCATTAAAACTGCCTATGAGCTCATAAAAAATAACCAATGACTCGCAAAAAGTATCGAAGAACTTTTTGCGAAGAGGAGCGGCAACGGCGCAAGATTGCCGTCTGCCTTTGCGGACGGCATAGAGCAAAGTTTGCCGTGACGACACGGAACACATTAAGTGCTTAACACACCCGTAATATCGGGAAAAAAGAAAGGGGAAAATTGTGTGATAGGGCAAACCGCATTCATCTTTCCGTGATGGAGTGCGGAAGGTAAGGAAAAGTAAGAGTTGAGTAAAGGAATGGCAGCGTAACGGAGAGTAGTCGGTAAATAAGAAAAGTATGTAAGAGCCTATGACGGCGTGAAAAAAAGATAAAAATCCCACGCGCTGCGACCTACGCAAAACACAAAATTAAAAGGAGATTTGAAAGAACAAAAAAATAAAAATAACAGAGTGGAAGTAGTAATGATCGACGGAATGGCGTACAGGGTAGTTGTTGAGGAAAACAATTTTGCAACGCAAACGCCTTACGACGCGATAAGTCGGTTAATACACAACAACAGAGAACGAATTTGCTGTTTGGGACCTGACGGAGGTATGTAAGTATGTTGGGAACACAAACGGTAGTAATCAGAAATAAAAATACTGGAGGTGAGAAGATAACAGCGCTTTACTGTCGTCTTAGCCGCGACGATGAACTCAGCGGCGACAGCAACAGTATCGTACACCAAAAGGAAATTCTATCGGCTTATGCGGAAAAGCGCGGCTTTGAAAACACAAGATTTTATGTGGACGACGGATACAGTGGAACAAACTTCAACCGTCCTGACTTTCTTAGGATGATGGATGATGTGAACAATGGACTTGTAGGTACGATCATTGTTAAAGATATGTCTCGTTTCGGCAGAGATTATATCATGGTCGGGTATTATACCGAAATTATGCTGCCGCAGAGGGATATACGCTTTATAGCGGTCAATGACAACGTAGACAGTGAAAATCAGGCAGACAATGATTTTACTCCTTTTCGGAATATCATAAATGAGTGGTATGCAAAGGATACGAGTAAAAAGATCCGCAGCGTCCTCAAAGCAAAGGGAAATTCGGGTAAGCATTTAAGTGTCATTCCTCCGTTTGGGTATAAGAAGGATCCGAACGATAAAGAGAAGTGGATCATAGACGAAGATGCCGCACAAATCGTGAGAAAGATATACCGATTGTATCTCGACGGAAACACTATGGGCGGTATTGCAAGAATGCTCACTGCGGAGGGGATAGAAACGCCCAAACTGTATGCCGAAAACAGAGGGATTAAGCATTACAAAGCGGCAACCTATCCCGAGATATGGAGCAGAATTTCCGTAGAGTATATTCTTTCCAACTATGAGTATACGGGAAGTACGGTCAATTTCAAGACAAAGCGCAAATCCTTTAAGAACAAGAAACAATGGATACAAAGTAAGGAGGATTGGGCGGTCTTTGAAGGAACACAAGAGGCGATCATAGACAAAGAGACCTTTGAAACTGTACAGAAAATGCGCGGAACGAAACGAGCATACACGAAGTTCAATGAAGTCAATATCTTTTCCGGGCTTTTATATTGTGCGGATTGCGGCGGCAAGATGACGATCCGAAGAAGAAAAGAGGATAGGCGAAAAGACGCTTTTATCTGTTCAACGTATCGCAAAAAGAAGAAAAACCTTTGCACCGAACATGCTATTAAGGTAAGTGCGCTTGAACAGATTGTTTTACAGGATATTCGCAAGGTCTGTGCCTATGTCAGAGCTTATGAGCAGGAATTTTTGGAAGACTTTAGGAAATGTTCTGTGAAAGAAAGTGCAAGGCTGCAATCGGCGGCAAAAAGTGAGCTGAAGAAGGCAGAAAGCAGGCTTTCTGAAATAGAGAAAATTATTGTAAAACTATATGAAGAAAAAGTCTGTGGAAGAATCCCTGAAGAGCGGTTTGAACTTCTTGCCAAGAACTATGAAACCGAACAAGCAGAGCTCAAACAAAAAACAGAGGCGTTGAAAGCGAGTTTAATTGCTGCTAAGGAAACCGACAGCAGTCTTGCAAAGTTTATTTCATTGGTACGAAGTTATACCGAAGTAAAGGAGCTGACGCCCGAAATTCTGAACAGTTTTATAGATAAGATATACATCGGCAAACCGGAAAGGATAGATGGAAAAAGAGTACAGGAAGTAAAGATTGTCTATAAGCTGATAGGCGCGGTAAATATACCGCAGTAGTAAAAGTGAAAATTGCCTTGGGGATGAAAAAATCCCCAAGGACAATTAGCACATTCCAAATGGAATTGCAAATACCACATAGTGTTTGCGCCGAAATATCGCAGGCAAGAGATATACGGAAAGCTGAAAGCGGATATAGGGCAAATATTGAGGAAGTTATGTGATGCAAAGAAAGTAGAAATACTTGAAGCAAACGCATGCCCGGATCACATACATATGCTTGTGAAGATACCGCCGAATATAAGCATAGCGCAATTCATGGGATATTTGAAAGGAAAGAGCACACTGATGATCTTTGACCGACACGCAAACCTGAAATACAAGTACGGAAACCGACATTTCTGGTGCCGAGGCTATTACGTGGATACGGTAGGACGGAACGAAGCAAAGATAGCGGAATACGTGCGGAATCAATTAGAGGAAGATATTATGAGCGACCAAATAAGCATGAAAGAGTATTACGACCCGTTTACGGGTAGCAAGAGAGAATAGGCGAAAAAAGGACCGCCGCTTTAGCGGCAGCCCGAGAATGCGTTGCGGCTGGAAGCCTATTCGGTGCGTCTTGAGACGCAAGCCGGTAATATGCCCTTGAAGGGCTTGTGCATACCACGCGTTAAACGCGTGGTATTGATTATTTATTTTACGAAAAATCGTGTTGCAGTGTTCGGGCGAGCGTGATCGCGGCAGCGTGCGCCGTTATCTGTCCCTTCCCGTGAGGATATCCAAAGATACGTCGAGATAGTCGGCAAGCTCGAGTGCGGAAGTTATGTTGGGATCCGCGCCTTTGCTCCAATCGACAAAGTGCGAAGAGCGGATATGCGTTTCGCGATTTATCCTGTTCCTTGAGATCCCTTTTTCTTTCATCAATTCGCGCAGGTGGGGATAAAAAGGCGGAGCGGGATGCGGAGAAAAGTCTATAAAAGTATCGCTCCTGCCTGTAAGAAATTCCAAAGAACAGCCGAAGCGGTTCGCTATCGCGACCGCGTTCCCGAGCCGCATATATTTGGCTCCTCGTTTCCAGCGTCTGACGGTAGACGCGTTTACCCCGAGCTCTTCGGCGAGAGCTTCTGCGCTTATATCGTTTTCCGATAGCAGTTCGCTCAATCTTTCCCCTATGTCGATCTTTATTTCCATGATCGTCCTCCGTTTCAATTATAGTAGGAAAGTGCCCGAAATACTTGACTCGGGCATTTTCCTACGTGTATAATATATGCGGGAGCATAAATCATGAGTATTAAGATCGACAGTCGGGAAAGGGAGACGGAAAGTGCGACATGCGACCGTGTGTGCGCATGTTGCACGGAGTTTACGCGCTATTATATAAAAGTGCGTTCCGATTATTTTCATACCGAAAACGGTTATTGTTCCCGAATGGGCGATAACGTGCGTTCGGGTGACGGTTGCGATAAGTGGCGGCTGAACGACAGAAAATATTACGAAAGAGACGGTCGCTCGACAGCCGAATTATTGTCCGATATCATAAACGAACTTAAAACGCTGTACGTATCCTTGTTCGAATAACAACGGCGAGTGAAGCGCATTGTGACGCGGACGTTCATGCGAGCAGCTTGAACATGGAGCCGAGTATGTCCGGCGGGGCGAACGAGGCGATGGCTTTAAGCCCGAGAACGGGCGGGCGGGAGTGCGATGCGGAGCGGTTTTTGAAGAGGGACAGCAGTCCGCTTGCTTCGGGCGGGAGCGCGCCCGCGAGCACGTCCTCGGGGGAGCCGCCGGACGCGAGCGCGGTAAACAGTTTGGTCTTGTCTTTCATATCCGTCTTGCCGAGAAGAAGTGGCAGTATCGCGTTTATATCCATTTGTTGTCCTCCTGGTCAATAACATATATGCCGGCATATAATATAATGTATGCGTAAAAAACTTAAAAACTACATGTGCGCCGATGATGAGAAAAAGCGCGCGGCGGAGCTTATGGAAAAGTACGGCAGTATGAGCGAGGACGCACTGTACGCCAAACTTATGAGCGAGGTCGCTTCGGCGAAATCGAGCGGGAATTTTTCCGCCGCGCGGCTCGCCGAGGACATAGACCGTATGCGCCCGTACCTGACGCACGAACAGGTGGAAAAACTAAACCATCTCCTGCGTATCATCGGCAGCTGAACGGGGAAGTGAGTTCGGGGAAAATTTTTTCTTTCGGCAAAAGAAAAAAATTTCCCCGTTCATTTTTATCTTTCAAAAAAATCACGCCGCGCTAAGCGAAAGAAACGCGGCTTGTTCTGCCGTTGTCGCGATCGGATATTGCTTCGGGATAGAATATATCGTTTTAAGTTTCTCGATGGAGAGCGCGAGAGAACGATAACGCGGAGCACCGTATCATATCGCTTTAACTTTCTCGTAAAGGCGGGCTGGTGCCGGGTAAGAGTGGAATTATATTATTTTAAGTTTCTCGGAAAGGTGGGGGCGCAGGGGGCGGAAAACAAAGTATATTTCGTAAAGTTAGAATTATATTGTTTTAAGTTTCTCGAGGGAGAGCGCGAGAGGGTACCTCTTTGTCAAAGAGGTGCCCTCTCGCAAAGCTCTCTACAAGTTTACCGGGCGACTTCGGAAAGGGCTTGCAGGAAGAAATTGATCTCGTCGGCATTATTGTCCACGCCGACGGCTATGCGCACCATGCCGTCTTTGAGTGTCCCGTAATGCTTGTGCGCGAGCGGAGCGCAATGCAGCCCCGAGCGCACGCAGATGTCATACTCGTCCGCGAGGATATTGCCCGCTTCCGCGCTTGTCATGCCGCGCACCGTGAACGCGATCACGGGACCGCCGTACTCCTTGCGCGTGTACAAGCGCACTCCGCCTATCTTGGACATCTCCCCGAGCGTGTAGTAGAACAGCCCGTTCAGCTTCTTGCGGTTTTCCTCTCCGTGCTCGAGCGTGTACTTCATCGCCGCATTCAGACCCGCGATCGCTGGGGTGGGGAGAGTGCCGCTTTCGAGCGCTTCGGGCAGCTCGCTCGGCTGAGGCTTGGCGCTTTCCGTGCCCGTCCCTCCGTAGCGGAACGGCCGCACGCGCACATCTCCGCGGATGAGCAGCATGCCCACGCCCTGCGGCGCATGCAACCCCTTATGCGGAGCCACCGCAAGCAGATCGATCTTATCCTTCGCCATGTCTATATCGCGGTATCCCGCGCTCTGCGCCGCGTCGACAAGCAAAAGCAGCTTGTATTTCTCGGTCAGGAACCCGTACTCGGAGATCGGCTGTACCGCCCCCGTGACATTGCTCACATGGCTCGCTATCACCATGTAAGTATTGGGTCTTATCGCGCTCGCGACCTGCTCGGCAGATACGTATCCTCCCATGAGCGGGGAGAGCGCTGTGAAATCCGTTATCCCGAGCTCCCTGAGCCGCATGAGCGGTCTGAGTACGCTGTTGTGTTCGAGCACCGTCGTAATTATATGCCCGCCGCGCCGCGCGCACCCGAATATCGCGGTGTCGAGCGCGTCCGTGCAATTGAGCGTAAACACTACTCTGTCAGGCGTAGTACCGAACATTTTAGCGGCGATCTCCCGAGTTTCTTCCACGAGCATGCCCGCTTTTACGGCGAGTGAGTGCGAAGAACGCGTAGGGTTCGCGGAAAGATATTTCAGCGCGTTGCCTACGGCGTTTATCACGGGAGTGGGTTTGAAATAAGTAGTCGCGGCATTATCCAGATATATCAAGGGCATTCCTCCGCGCGGCCGCATATAATGTAACAGCCGCCGTATTAGTTTATGGACGCCGGGAGAGAAAGAGAACCGCACATGATATTTCGATATTACTTATGATGACGGAGGAACGATGGATATACTGCTCGTATTCGGTGCGAGATCGCAGACGCTCAGGTGCGCCAATATGCTGCGCGCCTCTTCTTATGCCGCTTCCGTTACCGACGCACCTTTACGCATGAGCGGGAGCTGTACACTCGCGGTACGAACGGACAGAGCTGGGCTCATGTTTTTTACGAACGTTGCGACGGGCTTTTCCGCTTTCCGCGGCGCGTACGCGGTAAGAGAGGGAAAGTGGTCCCGAATATTTTGAATAACGCTTTACAAAATACGGTCCGTATGGTATAATCGTTAATAACGATGGAAAGCGTCGAAAACAAGTCCGCGCGGGCGGACAGAATACTCGGTTTGCTAGAACGGGCGCACCCCGACGCGCATTGCGAACTTAATTACGGCACGGATTTCCAGTTGCTCGTCGCGGTCATACTCTCGGCGCAGTGCACGGATAAGCGCGTCAATATCGTCACCGAAAAACTTTTTGCCGAGTACGGCAAGCCCGAGGACTTCGCCGTTATGCCGCAGGAAAAGTTGGAAACGCTCATCCGTTCGTGCGGGTTTTTCCGCGCCAAAGCGCGCAGCATAATCTCGGCGTCGACGGATATCGTCGAGCGTTTCGGCGGCAAAGTCCCGCGCACGATGGACGAGCTTCTTTCTCTTCGCGGAGTGGGGAGAAAGACCGCCAACGTCATGCTTTCGGTGGCGTTCGGAGAGTCCGCTATCGCGGTGGACACGCATGTGTTCCGCCTGTCGCACCGCCTCGGGCTTTCGGACAAGCCTACGCCCGAAGGGGTGGAAAACGATCTTACGAAAGAAATAAGTCCCGAAATGCGGTCAAAAGCGCATCATTTGCTTATATTTCACGGGAGGTATGTCTGTCATAGCAGGAATCCGGAGTGCGATAAATGCAATGTGACGGAGTTTTGTAACTATATCAAAGGATAACTATGTTTGCGGATACTGCAAAAATTTTCATAAAAGCGGGCAACGGCGGAAACGGCTGCACGTCCTTTTATACGGAGAAGTACGTCAATAACGGCGGACCCGACGGCGGCAACGGCGGCGAAGGCGGAAGGGTGATTTTCCGTGCTTCGGGCAGCAAGAACAATCTTGCGGAATTCAGGTTTGCGAGGCATTATCGCGCCGAGAACGGCGAGAACGGAAAATCGCGTTATTCGGCGGGTAAAAAGGGCAAGGATCTTATCATCGACGTGCCCGTCGGCACCGTCGTGCGCGACGAAGAGACGGGCGGTATCATCGCCGATATGTTCGAAGAGGGAGCCGAAGTCGTTGCCGCGGAAGGCGGCAAGGGCGGAAAGGGCAACGCGTTTTTCCGCAATTCCCGCCGTCAGGCTCCGCACTTTTCGCAGGCGGGCGAACGCACCGAAGAGCATTCGGTGACTCTCGAACTCAAAACGATAGCGGATGTCGGACTTATAGGTTACCCCAACGTGGGCAAATCCACCATCCTTTCCGTTATCAGCTCCGCGCGCCCCAAGATAGCGAATTACCATTTCACAACGCTGTCTCCCAATCTCGGCATGGTGAGCGTATACGACGATTCGTTTTCTGTCGCGGATATCCCCGGTCTCATCGACGGCGCAGCCGAAGGCGCGGGGCTGGGTCACGATTTCCTGCGCCATATCGAGCGCACGAGGCTGCTCGTGCACGTCATCGACGGCAGCGGCAGCGAAGGCAGGGACCCGGTAGACGACTATAAAGCCATTTGCCGCGAGCTTGCGGGCTACGACGAAAAACTGCTCGACAAGCCGCAGGTTATAGTGATAAACAAAGCGGACATAATCACGGACGGCAGCGTCGTGGAGAGGATAGAAAAAGCGTCGGGTAAGCGCCCCGTGCTCATGAGCGCGATCGTGCACAGCGGCGTGGAAGAGCTGATAAAGACCATGTATGCCGAGCTTGCCAAGCTGCCGCCCCTCGAGCCGCTCGAATACGAGCCGTTCGTGTATGCGCGGCCGGACAAGACGGGGTTCGACGTCGTGAGAACCGGGGATGGCGAGTACGAAGTATTCGGCGGTCTGGTGGACGAGCTTGCCCGCAACGTCGTGCTCGATAGTTACGACAGCATGCAATATTTCCAGCGCCGCATACGCGAAACGGGCATAGATAAGGCGCTCAGGAAAGCGGGCGTAAAGACGGGCGACACCGTCCGTATGCTCGATGTGGAGTTCGAATACGTTGAGTGAGTCGTTCGTGATATACGGCGGGACTTTCGATCCGCCGACGAAAGCGCATGCCGCGCTCGTGCGCGGGTTGTCCGAGCGTTTTTCGCATGTGATCGTCGTTCCCTGCAAGGTATCGCCGTTCAAGAGCGTTACCGGGGCGACGGCGGAGCAGCGTCTTGACATGCTGCGCATGATAACGGCGGGCACGGAAAACGTGCATATAGATACCTTCGAGCTTGACAGAGAGGGTACGGATTACACATACATCACGCTGGAGCATTTTGCGGAAGAGCACGCGGGAAGTAAGTTTTATCTGTGCATGGGAAGCGAGATGCTCATAGAGCTTGAGCGCTGGAAACATACGGATATCATTTCGCGGCTGGCGACGCTGTACGTCGTGCCCCGTCCGCACTTCCCGATAACGAGAGACGGAGAGCGCAAGATGCGCGATCTCGGCATGAAGTATGTCATAGCCGATTTCGAGGGCGAGTACGGTTCTTCGTCCGAAGTGCGCATATCCGTCGCGATGGGAAAGCCGGAAATGTTCCTTACCGAGGATGTCGCGCGTTACGTTACGGAGAGCGGGCTTTACCGCGATTACTGCTATGTGAACGGGCTTTACGAGCGTTTCGGCATGAAGAAATCGCGTATAGATCATTCGTTTTCCACCGCGCTCTGCGGCGTATGCCTTGCCAAGCGCGCCTGTGTGGATACGCATAAAGCGACGACCGCGCTGCTTCTCCACGACATAGGCAAGTACGTCACGAAAGAACAGGCGGAAGAGATGGGCGTGAAGTTCGACGGCAGGATAGACGGCATGCCTCCGCCCATACGCCACGCCGAGATAGGAGCGGAGATACTTCGCCAGCTCCTCGGCATAACCGACGAAGACATCGTCGAGGCGGTGCGTTGGCACACGACGGGCAAGCCGAACATGACGCCTTTGGAAAAGGTGGTATATCTCGCCGATTATATCGAGCCGCTGCGTTCTTTTCCGACGGTGGAGGTCTTGCGCAAAGCGACGGAAAAGAGCATAGACGACGGGCTGCGCGCCGCTCTCGCCAATTCGGTGGAACACGTCGGCGCGGACGAACTGTATCCCGCGACCGCGGAAGCATACGAGTATTACAAGGAGCATAAATGAAAACGATGACAAAAGAGCAGGCTCACGAGCTTGCGGTAAAAATAGCAAAAGTGCTGGATGATAAAAAAGGGCGGGATATCGTGATAATAGACATATCCGCCAAGTCCGTTCTCGCAGATTATTTCGTTATCGCGAGCGGCAGGTCGACCACTGCGGTCAAATCGCTCTGCGACAACGTGGAGGAAAAACTGTCCGAGGAGGGCATAGAGCCCGCCCGCCGCGACGGCATGAACGAGACCAAATGGATCGTCATGGACTACGGCAGCGTCATACTCCATGTCTTCCACGAGGAGACTCGCGAGTATTATCATCTCGAACGTCTGTGGGTGGACGGTGCGAACTGCGAGCGTTACGGAGAGTGACGGCATGGAATGGGAATCCGATTTTCTGGAAAAGCTGCAAAGCGTAAGTAACGACGCGTCGAATTTCTTCTGGAAGCTCGCGTCGCTGCTCGGCGAGGAGATGGTCGTCATTGCGGTCGTCATGTTTTTCTATTGGTGCGTCGACAAGCGCAAGGGCTTCAAGATGATGAACATATACTTCGTCAGCGCGGCGATAGTGGCGGGCGTGAAAGCGCTCGTCCGCCGCGTGCGCCCATTCAACGCTTATCCGGACAAAGTGCGGTCGATAGGCGACGCGAGCACGGACTACTGTTTCCCGAGCGGGCACACGAACAGCGTGACTACGCTGGCGGCGCTCACCGTGCGCGAATTTCCGAAAGCGCGTAAGGCGACGATCCCGATAGGAATAGTCGTCGTGCTCCTCGTGATGTTATCGCGCATGTTCCTCGGTCAGCATTACCCGACGGACGTGCTTGCGGGTGCGGCGACCGGCATACTCATCGTCGCGCTTTTCGGTTGGCTTTACGATCTTCTCGGCGACCGCGAGGAGTATCTCGCTTTTGTGCTCGCTCCGGCGGCGGTGATCGCATCGGTGTTCATCGGCATATTTGCAGATCCCGATTTCGCCGATACCGCGCTCACGCTCACGGGCGTGATGACGAGCGTTTACGCGTGCTACTTTATCGAAAAACGATTCGTGAAGTGGGAGACGAAAGCGAGCGTATTGCAGAACATACTCAAGTTCGTCCTCGGCGCAGCGGGAGCCATGGTCATCTATCTGCCGTTCGAGCTTTCCGCTTTTGCCGATATTACGGTATGGGTGACGGCGTTCGTGCGTTATTTCCTCATCGGCATATGGCTGATACTCGGAGCGCCGCTCGCATTCAAGGCGCTCGGGCTTTACAAAAAGGACGAAACGAAAAGCGCAAAACCCGCGTAAAATCGTTTGACAAACGTCGCACGGCGTAATATATTATAAACACAACATAGCTTTAGGGGCGGGGTGAAAATCCCCACCGGCGGTGACAGTCCGCGAAGCCGAAAGGCCCGATGGGGTGGAATTCCCCGACCGACGGTATAGTCCGGATGTTATAAAGCGTTTATCGTGCCGCATATCTGTGCGCGCCGTATCACCGCCCCTTATCGCATAAGGAGGCGGTTTTATCATGACCGGAAGTAAAGCAAAAACGCCGTCGGGAAGATCGACGGAGACAAAGCCCCGCGCAAAACGCGGCGAGTATATAAGGCGGTATTTTACAGCTCAGCGCATAGCGACGCTTGCCATGCTGACGGCGATAGGGTACGCATTGTCTTTTCTGGAATTCACGATATTCCCACCGGCGTCCTTTCTGAAAATGGACTTTTCCAATGTCGCGACCATGCTGGGCGGGTATATGCTGGGACCCGTGGGCGCGATAGTCATCGAGGGAGTCAAACAGGCGCTGTGCCTTATTTCGTCTACTTCGGGCGGAGTGGGACAGCTTGCCAACTTCATGGTCACGGTGTGCTTCATCATCGTGCCGTCCGTGCTGTATAAGTTCAAAAAAGGACTGCCGTGGGTGGCTGCGGGCATGGGCGTCGGCTGCGTGCTGCAGGTCGCGGCGTCGCTCGTCGCCAACCGCTACATAAATTTCCCGCTGTATATGGGAGATCAGGCGGCGGAGATGTTCTCGTCGCTGTTTCCGTTCATCATAGCGTTCAACGTGATAAAAGGCGTCGCGATAAGCGCGCTCACGCTGCTCCTTTACAAGCGGCTCTCCAAAGCCATGAAATGGCTGTTCCGCGACAGGAAGAAGTCGGCAAAAGCGGGCGAAGCTGAGGATAACGACGGCAAATCGTTTGCAAAAAACGAGAAAGAAGTGTATAATGATGGTATGCAAAAGACGATCACCCGAAGCGAAGACGAGACCCGCGCGTTCGCGCGCGGACTTGCCGAAAAATTTAAGGGCGGCGAGGTAGTTCTCCTTAACGGAGATCTCGGCGCGGGGAAGACGGTATTTGCCAAAGGCGTTGCCGATGCTCTCGGCGTAAAAGAGGACGTCAAAAGCCCGACGTTCACGCTGTCCTGCGAATACGAAGGCAGGCTCCGTCTCGTGCATATCGACGCATACCGTCTGAAAAACGGCGAGGAGGCGGAAGCGTGCGGCATCGGCGAGCGTTTCGGCGACAAGTCCGCGGTATGCCTTGTCGAGTGGCCGTCTCAGATAGAAAGTATACTGCCCGCGCACGCGATCGAAGTGACGATAGAGCGCACGGGCGACAGCGAAAGAGAGATAACGGTAAAATGCTGACGAGCAAACAACGGGCAAAACTGAAGAGCATAGCGGCGAACGAGCCCGCGATCTTTCAGATCGGCAAGGGCGCGATATCCGATAACCTTATCGAGGGGCTGGATTCGGCTCTTTCTCGCCGCGAGCTCATAAAGATAAGCGTGCTCAAAAACTGCGATTACGAGGCGGACGATCTCATGCGTCTGCTCGAAATGAAACTGCGTGCCGAAGCGGTATGCAGGATAGGGAGCAAGATAGTACTTTACAGGTACAGCAGCAAAGAGGGAGTAAAACACATAGAACTATGAACTATCTCGCGGTCGACACGGCTTCGGAATCTCTGAAAGTACTCGTTTGCTTTGACGGCAAATACGGGTATTTTCAATGTGACGACTTTACCGCGGCGTCGGTAAGACTTATGCCCGAGGTGGACGCGCTGCTTAGGCGCATGGGAGCCAAGGTCTCGGACATGGATATGTTCGCCTGCGTGACCGGTCCGGGATCGTTCACGGGCATAAGGATAGGCATGGCGACGGTGAAGGCGCTCGCTTACGTCTGCGAAAAGCCGACGGTGGGAGTGACCGCTCTCGAGCTGCTCGCATATAACTGTAAGGGAAAAGATCCCGTCGTAGCTGTGAGCGACGCGTCCAACGGTATGCGCTACGTCGCGGTGTACGACGGCAAGATGCGCACGCTCCTTCCGCCCAAAACTCTGTCGGCGGAAGAGCTGAAAGATTTTCTGGCGGAGATAGAAGAACCTTACGCGCTCGTAGCGGACAGCCGCACGGCGGACGAGATAAACGCATTCTGCCCGAAGGATACGGAAAAAGCGTTCGCGGCGCTCGTGGAAGCGCACGAGGGCGAAGCGGTGAGCGGCAACGAGCTTCAGCCGCTGTATATCCGCAAACCGCAGGCGGAGCGCGATCTCGAAAAGAAAAATGATACGTCGGGCAAATAAGGACGACGAACGCGCGGTAGCGCGCATTATGCGGGAAAACGTCCGTCCCGTATGGACGGACGAACAGATACACGCGGCGTTCGTCTCGCCGCGGACGGATATATACGTTTGCGACGAGGGCGGCGTGTGCGGCTATGTGATAGCCGAAAGAGTGCTCGACGAGGGCTGCATATCCTCGATAGCGACGGACGAAAGCAAACGCCGCCGCGGCATAGGAAGGGCGCTCGTTCGCGCCGCTCTTTCCGGAGACGCGGCTCATTGGTATCTCGAAGTGAATGAAAACAACGCGCCCGCGATAGCGCTGTACGAGTCCTGCGGCTTCGTGCTCGCAGGCAGGCGCCCGGGTTACTACGGCGATGCGTCCGCCTGTATAATGACGCGGGAGGCGGTATCGAAAGATACGTGAACGGGCTCAAAGCCGAATGCGATATTAGGCTCGGGAGAGGGATCCCTCTCGTATTCCTGCACGGCTGGGGCGGCGACGCGCGCTCGTTCGGCGGCGCCATGGAGTATTTTTCGCGGCGCGGCAGGACGTGCATGACGTTTTCCTTTCCGCCCTTCGGCGGCGCGGATATGCCGCCCGAGGATTGGAGCCTGCGCGATTATTCCGCATTTACGCTCGCCCTGCTTGACAAATGCGCCTTCGATAAGGTAATATTTATAGGGCACAGCTTCGGCGGCAGGGTGGCGATAGATATCGCTTCGGGTGAGGATAAGGAGCGGGCGTACGCTCTCGCTCTCGTCGCCGCCGCGGGAGTAAGACCACGCCGCGGACTGAGGTACGCGCTGCGCCGCATGGCTTTTAAGCGCGATAAACGCCTGGGGCGGGACGTGACCAAATACTATTCGCCCGATTGGCTGGCATTGCCGGAGCGCATGCGCGGGGTATTCTCGCGTATCGTATCCGAAGATCTTACGGAAAGGCTGAACGATATATCCTGCCCGACGGCGCTCTTTTGGGGAGACGGGGACAGGGAAACGCCGCCGTACATGTGCGGCATAATGGCGCGGCGCATACGCGGCGCCGAGGCGATACGTCTGAAAGGAGGGCATTTCGCATACGCGGAGGATCACGTTACGTTCGTGACTTCTCTTGCGGAGCTCATCGAAAAATGGACACTGCGCTTGACGTGATCTTTATATTTCTGTCGACGATACTGCTGTCTGTGGCGGGCATAAAGATGCTGCACATGTATCAGCTGTCGTCGTACCGTTTCAAGGGCGTTCTGAGCTGGCTCAAAGCGTCCCATTACGACTATATCCTGCGGTACTTCACTTATTCGCTGCTGACGGTCTGCTTCATGCTGCTGTTCAGGTATTGCTTCCCGTGGGAATGGGAGTCGGGCGTCCATTATTTTTCATATATCGCTTATGTGGTGTTCGGCATAGCGTTCGCTGCGGTGGCTTACGCGAAGAAGTCCAAAGTGCCGCTTGCCGTCACCCCGAGGATGAGAAGGCTCATACTCACATACGTCGTGGTCTGCCTCGCGTTCAGCGTGGGCGGGTGGGCGCTTTCGCTCACGCCGATGTATGAGTGCGGTTACGCGATACTTCCCGTGCTCGTCCCGCTGATGGCGGCGATAGCGTATTTCGTAACTTATCCCTTCGAGCGCATGAGCGCGCGTTCCTTTATGCGCGACGCGTCTGCCGAGATGAAAAAACTCAAAGCCGAAGGGCTCAAAGTCGTAGGTATCACGGGCAGCTACGGCAAGACCACCGCGAAGAACATACTCACGGTCATGCTCTCGGGCAAGTGCCGCGTGTGCGCCAGCCCCAAGAGTTACAACACGCCGCTCGGTATATGCCGCACGATAAACGACGTGCTCGCACCCGACGACGGTATATTCATCGCCGAGATGGGCGCGCGCAGGAAGGGCGACATCGCCGAGATATGTACCGTTGCGGAGCCCGATTACGCGCTCATAACGGGCGTGGGCTGTCAGCATTACGAGACGTTCGGTTCGCTGGAAAACATCGCGGATACCAAGTACGAGCTTGTCGAAGCGGTGGGCGAGAAAGGTCTGGCGGTGTTCAACTGCGCCGACGAAGGCGCGCGTGAGCTCTCGCTGCGCAGAACGGGCAGGATGATGAAAACGGGCGACGGCGACGACTGCGACGTGCGCTACTCATCGCTCGTGCTTTCGCCGTTTGGCACGACGTTCGACGTTACCGCGGGCGGAAAGACCGTATCGATCCGCACTCCGCTCCTCGGCAGGCATGTGCCCGCGCTGATATGCGCCTGCATCGCGATAGCCGCGGATATGGGCGTGAGCCTCGAAGAGTGCGCCAAGGCGTGCGAAAAGCTCGCACCCGTCGAGCACCGTTTGGAAGTCATCCGCGCGGGCGGACGCACGATAATAGACGATTCGTACAACTCCAACCCCTGCGGAGCTAAGAACGCTCTCGAGGTGCTGTCCGCGTTCGACGGCGAAAAGATCGTCGTGACGCCCGGTATGGTGGAGCTCGGCGGGCTGGAGAACGACGCGAATGCCGAGCTTGGCAGGAACATCGCGGGCGTGTGCGACATGGCGATACTCGTGGGCAGCCGAGCAAAGACCATAAAAGCGGGCGCCATGGAAGCGGGCATGCCCGAAGAGCGTATCAAGACCGCAATGTCCTTGGACGCGGCGAAGAAGATACTTGCGACCCTTCCGGACGGCTGCGCGATACTGTTTGAAAATGATCTGCCCGACAATTACGCATAACGAAGATAAAAAGACCGTCGTGGTGACGGGCGGAGCTAAGGGGATAGGCGCGGCTGTGTCGCGCCTGTTTTCGCGACGCGGCTGGAACGTCGTAGTGTGTTACAAGTCGAGCGTCGCCGCCGCGGAGGCTTTGGTGAGCGAACTCGGCGTTGAACGCACGGCTGCCGTAAAAGCGGATCTTTCCGCTTTTTCGGGCGCGGCGGAAGTAAGACTCGCGGCGATCGCGCGGTTCGGCGGCGTCGACGTTCTCGTCAACAACGCGGGCAGCAGCGAATACGGCGTTCTCGCGGACATGAGCGAAGAGGATATCCGCCGCACGGTAGGCGACGATCTGCTCTCCGCGATCTTTACTGCAAAGGCGTTTTACGACGACTTCGCATTTTCCCGCAAAGGCAGCATAGTGAACGTGTCGTCCGTGTGGGGGATATGCGGTGCGAGCATGGAGTCGGTGTACTCGGCGGCAAAAGCGGGTATCATCGCCTTTACCAAAGCTATGGCGAAGGAGCTCGCTCCGAGCGGAGTGCGCGTAAACGCCGTTGCCCCGGGCGCGATAAAAACGGACATGCTCTCGCGCTTTGCTCCCGAAGAGCTTGCGGATATAATTGCCGAAGTGCCTTCGGGCAGGCTGGGCGCGCCCGAGGACATAGCGAACGCCGTTTATTTCCTCGCGAGTGAACGCGCATCCTACATCACGGGGCAGACGTTCAACGTCAGCGGCGGCTATGTGATATAAAAGGGTATAGAGGTATAGATATATACTTGACATACGTAAACAAATAATGTATAATGAATAAGTAAAAAGGAAAAGGAGGCAGTAATGGCAAAGATATACGACCCTACGGACATCAAAAATCTGCATAACAGACTGAATAAGCTGATGGGGCAGATGAAGGCGATAGACAGGATGATAGACGAAGGCATAAGCAGCGAGGACCTCATCATACAGGTCAATTCCGTAAAATCGGCTATGCACAGCTTCGGGCGCGCCGTGATGGAAAAAGAGCTTGCCGAGTCTATGAAAAAATGCGCCGAAGGCGAAGATCCCGATACGGTGTTCGCGGAGTTCCGCGCTCTTGTCGGCCGCTTCTCTGACTTGTCTAAATAAACGGATATATCCGAATAACGTAAGCGAGCTCCCACCGGGAGCTCGCTTTATATATGCGGATATAAATTATATACTGTTCTTGTATTCAGTGCCCCAATCGAACATGGCGTCAAGGATGGGTTTCAATGTTTTGCCGAGGTCGGACAGGGAATAGACGACGCGCGGCGGGACTTCCGCGAACACTTCGCGTTCGATGAGCCCGTCGCTTTCCAGCGCCCGCAGATTGTCCGTCAGCACTTTTTTGCTGATGCCGGGAATGGTCTTGGGAAAATCGGTGAACCGCTGCGCTCCGTTATAGATGAGATTGCGAAGGATAAGCAGTTTCCATTTATTGCCGATGAGCTGTACCGTCGTTGCCACGGGGCATTCGGGCAATTCTTCTTTTGCCAGCATAATAAGCGCTCCTTTTTTCTTTATATTATAGCAAAAGCGTCTTGACAAGTCAATAGTTCAAAAACGAAACCAAGTAACAAATCTATTATCAAATAATAGAAAGGTAACTTCCGAGAAAAATTTTTCCGCATTTGTTATACTGTGCCCGTGATCGGAAAGGTCACTGAAACAAAATAATTTCGGAGGTATCATTATGAAAAAAGTAGCTGTCATTTGTGCGGCAGGCAAACAGGGTAAACTGCTCGTAAACGAGGCGGTTTCCCGCGGGTATGACGTGACGGGTTTCGTTCGCGGGAACGGTAAGGTAGAAAACGCCAAGGCAAAGACGGTCGTCAAAGACCTGTTCGATCTGACGCGTGAGGACCTTATCGGGTTCGACGTCGTTATCGACGCATTCGGCGCGTGGACGCCCGAAACCCTTCCTCTTCATAAGACGTCGCTCAAACATCTTTGCGATATCCTGAGCGGAACGAAAGTCCGTCTGCTCGTCGTTGGCGGCGCGGGCAGCTTGTATGCAGATCCCGAACACACCGTGCAGGTCAAAGACTTAGAGAGCTTCCCCGACGTGTTCAAGCCGCTGGCAAACAACATGGGCGAGGCTCTCGCAGAACTTCGTAAGCGTTCTGATGTGCTGTGGACGTACCTCTCGCCTGCGGGCGACTTCGTGGCGGACGGCGAACGGACGGGCGAATATCTTCTCGGCGGCGAAGAATACTTCGTCAACGATAAGGGAGAGAGCCGTATCGGCTATGCCGACTACGCCATCGCGATGATCGACGAGATAGAAAACGCAAACAACATTCAGAAGCGTTTTTCCGTCATCGGGAAGTAATACGGGCAATATACAGCGACAGGCGCGGTCGTTTCGATCGCGCTTGCGCCGTTTCGTAAAGGAGGATCGAATGCAGACCACTCTCGACAGATTGATACAAATCCTCTGTGAGGAGCGCGGCGAAGCCGTCCCGTCCCTTACGGATGAACAAAAGCCGGATCTTTTTCGTGCGCTCTGCAATGTGCGCCCGCCCATGCCGGCAACGAAAGAGTTTTTGCGCTTACAGGACGAATATCTGTCGCAAAAAACAAAAGAGCGCGGCATCGTCGACGTGAACGGCTTTGTTTACCGGGACGGCATTGCCTTATGGCGGGGCGATATCACGAGGCTGAACGCAGACGCCATAGTAAACGCCTGCAACCCCGCGCTCCTCGGTTGTTTTCATCCGCTCCATAATTGTATAGATAACGTCATCCATTCTGCGGCAGGCGTTCGGGTGCGGCTGGATTGCGATAAGCTCATGAAAGGCGGGCGGGAGCCGAACGGGCAGGTGAAAGTGACAAAGGCGTATAATCTGCCGTCGCGCTATATTTTCCATACCGTCGGTCCCGTCGTCCGCGGCAGCGTGACCGGGCAGGACCGTCGCGATCTTGCAAACTGTTATCTGTCCTGCCTGAACGAAGCGTCCGGAATGAAACTCTCAACGATCGCTTTTTGCTGCATTTCTACGGGCGAATATCGTTACCCCAAGGACGAAGCCTGCGCTCTTGCCGTGCAGACGGTCAAACAATGGAAGTCGGAGACGGGCAGTCCTTTAAAAATCATTTTCAACGTGTTTTTGAAGGAGGATGAAGTGCTGTATGAAAGAGAACTTTTCGGACAGGATAAATAAACTGCGCTCGCTTCTCGAAGACGCGGAATGCGTGCTCATCGGCGGCGGCTCGGGGCTTTCGTCCGCTGCGGGTCTGACTTATTCGGGAAAACGTTTTACCGCAAATTTCGGCGACTTTATTGCGCTGTATGATCTTACGGATATGTATTCCGCGGGATTTTATCCGTTCAAAACACAGGAAGAAAAATGGGCTTATTGGTCGAGGCATATCCTGCTCAACCGTTGGCAGCCGTCCGCATTGCCGTTATATAAAACGTTGCTCGGAATCGTCGGAGATAAAGATTGTTTCGTTATCACCACAAATGTGGACGCGCAGTTTTATAAGGCGGGTTTCGATCCCGATCGTATCTTTGCCGTGCAGGGCGATTACGGAAAACTTCAATGCGCAAAGGGCTGTCACGATACTCTGTACGATAACGAAAGCCTTGTCCGCAGGATGGCTGTGGAGCAACGTGATTGCCGTATCCCGTCCTCTCTCGTACCGAAGTGCCCCGTGTGCGGGGGAGAAGCGGAAGTCAATATCCGCAAGGATATATACTTCGTGCAGGACAAAGCGTGGTACGAAGCGGCGCGGCGCTACGAAAGTTTCCGAGACAAAGCGCGCGGCAAAAAGACCGTACTTCTCGAACTCGGCGTCGGCTACAATACTCCGACGATCATACGCTTTCCCTTTGAGCGTATGGTGTACGAAAACGACGACGTATACCTCGTCCGCGTAAACAGGCAATACGGCGGAGCCATACCCGAAAATGCAGAAAAGACGCTTTCTTTCGACGAGGATATAAGTCTTGTGTTGAGCGAGCTCTCTCGCCATTCGTAAAGCTCCGCCGCGGCGCGGCATTGAAACTTTCGGCTTTGCCATACGATCGGACGGGGCGCTATAAACATTATCCGCCTGTCGGGCGGGGGACGGCATAAAAGCTGCGATATAAAAACAGCGGAAAGCATTTCGCTTTCCGCTGTTTTCGTAAGTTTACGGATCAATCCTCGAAGTCATCCCACTTGTTGTATCTGCGGGTGGCTTCTTTGCGCTCCGCTTCGAGACGCGCTCTCGCGTTCTCTTCGGCTTTACGCGCGGCTTCTTTCTCTGCCTTTATGCGAGCCTTTTCGGCTTTAGCCGCTTCTATCTCGCGGCGTCTGTCCTCGCTGGGAGTGAAGTCCACGATCTCGTCCGAGTAACGGTATTCTTCCTCTTCCTCTGCGGACTGCTCTTCGGAGACAGGCTCTTCGACCGCTTCGGTCTGCTCCGCAGGAGCGGCTTCCGCCTCGACGTCTGTCGTTTCCTCGGCAGGTTGCTCAGTTTCGGCAGGCTGTTCACTCTCTGCCGGCTGCTCTGCATCCGCGGGCTGTTCGCTCTCGGTCGCGGGAGCTTCGTCCGTGCCCGCAGCTTCATCGCTCTGCTCTTCCGGAGCGGGGGACTGATCGCTCTCGGTCGCTTCGGGTGCGTTTTCCGCATTCGCCGCGGCATTCTCGCCTGCAAGCGCTTCCGCTTCGGCGATCGCCTGCATCGTAGCTATACGATCCTCGATATCCTCGTCGAACGCGTCGTAACCGGAAGCCTCGTCCGCGGTCTCGTTCTCCACAAGCGCTTTATGCTGACGAACGAGCGTGATCTCGCGGTCGTAGGAATGTCTCTCCGAAGGGGAGCGTTCGCCCGATCTCTTCTTCTTGAGCGCAACGTATCTGACGATCGCCGCGATCACCGCTATCACTATGACTACCGCAAGAACTACGGAGATGTAGATGTACCAGTTGTTGCCGGATGCGTCCGTCGAACCGATATCTTCGTCTTCGTCCTCTTCGGCGTCGTCCGTCTCGCCGCCCGTATAGTCGGCGATACCTTCGTATTTGCCGGCTGTCGCGCCGGAGTTCTGTACGCGGTCGTTCGCGTCGTTGAACGTAGTGCTGTCTATCTGCGTGACGGTTATGCCGCTCACGATCATCGTGCCTACCGCGCGCTCGCCGAGATCCGTGCCGCCGATACCGAAGGCTATCGTTATCGTGCGCGTGGTCGCGTCGGTGCTCGTACTGTCCTCGGTCTCGGAAGGAGCGGTGCCGTCGGTGTGGATGTAGAGGTCGAACGTTCGGAACACGCCCTCGCCCTTATCGTTCACGGTGCTCTTTATGTCGTCTATATAATATTCGGTCTCGTCGATACCGATGTACGCGCCCTTGTAATCCGCGGACGCCTGTTTGACGGGGATGTACACCTGAGCCGTTACGGTAAGACGGTAATACGAATCGCCGTCCAGCGTATAGGTGACGTCGCCCGTGACCTCGGAATGAGCCGCGGTCTTGTTCGTTATGACGAGCGCGTCGTCGCTGCTCGTGCCTTCCTTCGTGTAGTTCTCGGGAAGAACTGAGTCGTCTTTGGACGAGAGATCGTAATAGCCGAACGATACCGCGTCGTCGCTGTCGGCGGCGTTAGACAGTACGGTGCCGAGCGACCAGTTGTAAGAGGTCTTTACCGCGCCGTCGTCGTAGATGTTGTACGCGCCGCCTATCGTGCTGCCGTATGTGGAGTAGCAGGCGAAAAAGGGGATACGCTTGCTCACGTTGAATACGTTCTTATACTCGCGGCAACGGCTCGCGAAGTCCGCGCGCGCGCCGGAGAGGGAAGTCTCGTCGGCTACTTCGTTGCCTTCGTCGTCCGTAGTCATCTCGTTGAGCTGCGTCATCGTCACTTCGGAAACGTATATCGTACCGGCGGACAGCTTGCTCATGTTACGGTCTTTATCGTACATGCCCAGCCATATCTCCAGCGAAAGATCGCTGAGGCTGGAATCGCCCGTCTGCACGAAGAAGGTATAAGTCATATATCCGTCTCCGGCGTACAGTGCGAAGGATCCGTCGTTAGTGTCGGTTATGCGCTGTATGGTAGCGACTTCCTTGTCGCCGCTCTTGAGCACGAGGTTTGCGCCGTAACCGCTTATGTTCTCGACGCGCATCTTTACGTCTATGCGCTGTACCGTGTTCGCCGAAGCGCTGAAACTTGCGGAAGAGTAACCTACCGCAACGCCGTCCTTATCCGCGGGGAGATCCTCCGCCTTGATCAGGAGCAGATTGTCCGCTTTGTTGTCGGGTGCGGTAGCCTTGGGGGTAAGGGGACCTTCGAGATAGCGGTCGGCAGCGCCCGGGACTTTGTACTTGTATGCGGTCATGTCCGAGGACACGATACCGGCTACGGTATAGTCGAGGTAATCGTCGTTATAGACGTTGGTGCTCATGCCCTTCGTCTCGTCCTTGCCGGCTACGGTGAGGGTCCAGTTCTCGGGGGAGTATATGTTGGAGTCTCCGTCGGGATCGCCGAACTCGTCGAAGTAGCCGTTGGTTATGGAGTTGTCCGCGGCTTCGCCGTCGAACGTCACCGTGGTGCCGCTGCTGCTGTTCGTCGAGTACTCGTCGTAGGTGATCTCTTCGATGCGGATGCTGTCGAACATCGCGATGCCCGAGGCGTTTGCGGCGCTCGTTTCACCGCCCGCGCGCATGCCCAGCCAAAGCTCGATATGCACGTCGTAATCGTTGTACACCGAACCCTGCAGATAGAACACCTGCTCGCTCCAGCCGTAGCGCATGTCGTCGTCGCCTCCGCTGAGCTGCGTTGCCGCGACCATGAGCTGACCTTTGCCGTTATTGACCTTATCGTTGGGGTCGTTCAGCGGTCCGCGGTAATCGTCGCCCGCGATCACTATGCCCGCGGGGGATTCGCCCACCGTCTTGACCCATACCGAGAGACGGTAATTGGTGCGGCGCTCTATCGTGAAGTCGCAGCTCTTGACGCCTCCGGAAGCGGACTTGAAAGTCTCGCTCTTGGCGTCGAAGGTGTTTATCATGAGGATGTTGCCCTTCTCGCCGTCGGGAGAGTAGGGGATGTCCTCCGCGTTGTCGATGCCGAGTTCTTCGCTCTCCGCGCCGTAAGCGCCGACTTCGGGCTGCACCCCGTAGGACTGCTGCGCGCTGTCCCAGCGGGTCATCCTGTTCTCTTCAAAGTCGCCGATTATGTTGGCGGTGAAGTCTGCGTCGCCCTCGGAAAGGATATTGCCGTTTTCGTCAACGGAAAGGAACGCGGAATCGTTCTCGTCGTAATACAGCGCGCATCCGTCGTCCGAAAGGGCGTAAGTGCGCTCCTCGAACGGATCGATGAACGTATGCGTATCGTTTATGTCCGCGACGCGGGAGACGAAAGTATTGTAAGTATACTGTTTCGCCGTGACGTGATCGAACAGCGCCCAGCCGTTGGATTCGTCGGAGATGACGCGGGGCTCTTCCGAGGAAGAGGAGGGATCGGTGAAGGATACGCTGCTGCCCAGCTGAAGACTGATCGTGATCGAAGGCGCGCTCATCGTGCTCGTCGCGATATATATCTTGTATTCCACCCAGCCGTAATGGTTTTCTTTATTTGGAGATATGTCTTTTTCGTTGCAATAGTCGACGGTATCGATATCTTCGATGATGATGTCGTTCTCCATGCCGGAGACTTTAAGGCTCGCGCCCTGACCGTCGCCGAAGTCGCTCGTTTTCACCCATGCGCTTATCTCGTAGTAGGAGCTTGCGTCGAGAGATATGCTCGAAGAGTCGTAGCCGTAAACGATGTCCGCTCCGTCGGAGTTGATGAACAGGGCGTTGGCGTCCGAACCCGCGAACATATTGCTGTCCGAACTGCTACCGAATGGAGTGCGTATGACGTCGTCGGCTTCCAGACCGAGGTCTTCGAGAGCGTCGCTGTCAAGCGCCGCGGGATCCAGATCCACGACGCCGGATATGACGTTATCTTCGTTTATAACGGATACCGCGTTGCTCGTCCAGCTCGAAGGAGTCATGAGCGTTTCCGAACCCGAAGTTTCGGTGAACTCGCCGTTCGTGACGGTCGTCTCTTCCACCATGTCCACAGCCGCCGCTTTTTCCGTGCGGCTTCCCGCCGCGACGGGAAAGAACGCGATCAGCGAAAGCACGAGTGCCGCCGCAACGATCAGCGCGACGATCGTGAGCGATCTTTTTCTTAACGAATTGATTTTCGATTGCATCTGTATAAGCATCCTTAAACGTGAAAACAGCATAAGTTCTCACCATAGTCAATACTTGTTCTATTATACCGTAATCGCTTTCGATATGCAAACGTTTTTATCCGTAAACACGCAAATTTTTTCCGATTTTTTGCGCATTATATTATATATAAATTATGGTAAAAGCGAAGGCGAAGGCAAAAGCGGGAAGGAGAGTGCTCGAGGCGGCGGTAGGGGTCGCGGTCGGCGCGATAAACGGCTTGCTCGGAGGCGGCGGAGGCATGCTCTGCGTGCCCTTTCTCGAGAATATCCTCGGCGAAGAAGTGAAGGTGAGCCACGCTACCACCGTGCTCGTGATATTCCCGGTATGTCTTGCCGCCGCCGCGGTGTATACCGCGAAGGGGGAGACGGATCCGCTGTCCGCGCTGCTCGTTGCCGCGGGAGCCGTGGTCGGCGGCGCGTTGGGTTCCGCCGCTCTTGCGGGCGCTCCGCCCAAAGCGGTGGCGGTCGTGTTTGCGCTCATAGTGGCGGGCGCGGGAGCGTGGACGGTATGGAAGGGCTGACTCTCGTGCTTGCCGGAGCCGCGGGCGGCGCGCTCGGCGGGATGGGCATGGGAGGCGGCACGCTGCTCATCCCCCTCCTTACTCTTCTTTGCGGATTTTCCCGTCATGCGGCGCAGGCGATAAATCTCGTCGTGTTCCTGCCGATGTCAGCCGTGAGCCTGTTTTTCCATGCCAAAAACGGCTTGCTGCGCGCGGAGTATTTTTTCACCGTCGCGCTCCCTGCGGCGGCGTCGGCGACGGGCGTATCCTTTCTTGCCGTGGCGGCGGACGCGGGGTTGCTCAAAAACGTGTTCGGCGTATTCCTTATCGCCGTCGGCGCGATGCAGTTTATCGGCGCGTTTACGAATAAGAAAGATAATGCTTTGCCCGTGCTCGTCGGAAAAACGGACAAATGATATGCGTAGGTTTGCCGTCGCCCGCGCGCCCAACGCGCGGGCGTTTTGCATAATCGCGGGCGGCGGAGCATACGTTATACAAACGCGGGCGGGCGGCGTCGCGATTTTACGCGCCGTTTCGGCAAAAGCTGTCGTTTTCCGCGCGCATTAATCTGTTATCATCGGGGAGTCGGGCGTGATGAAGATAGCGATAGCGAGTAAACGAACGATAGTGGCGGTGGCGGTGACGGTCGTGCTCATCGCCGCGGCGATAGCGTCGGTAACGGTGACTGACAGCGCCTGCGTGTATCTGGGGCGCAGTCCGCGTCTTCTGCCGATATATTCGGTGGAGCGCGAAGACAAGGTGGTGGCGCTGACGTTCGACGCGGCATGGGGAGCGGATAAAACGCCGGATATACTCGATATCGTGGAGGAATACGACGCATGCGCCACGTTCTTTGCTGTGGGCATGTGGGCGGACAAATACCCCGAGCAGCTGCGCGCGCTTGCCGAAAGCGGACGTTTCGAGATAGGAACGCACAGCAATACTCATCCCGACATGGGCGGCATGAGCGCGGACGACATAAGTAACGAACTCGGGCTGTCCTGCGACATCATCGAAAAGGTCACGGGCGACCGCCCGAAACTGTTCAGACCGCCTTACGGCTCGTACAGTGACGTGCTCATACGCACGGCGGAAGAAGAGGGGCTCGTCACCGTGCAGTGGGATGTGGACACTCTCGACTGGAAGGGACTGAGCGCGGGTGAGATAGCGGGGCGCGTGCTCGGCTCGGTGAGGAACGGCAGCATAGTGCTCATGCACAACAACGGCGAGCATACGACGGAAGCCCTTCCGCTGATATTGGACGGGCTGAAGGCGAAAGGATATACGTTCATGACGGTAGGCGACATGATATATACCGAAGGTTATACCATAGACCATACCGGAAGACAGATAAAGGAGTAACGAAATGACAAGCGAAGATCGCAACACGACGAACAAGGTACACCTCTCGGGAGAGATAGTCACCGAGCCCGAGCTCACGCACGAGATATGCGGGGAAGGATTTTACGAGTTTTTCCTCAGCGTTCCGCGGCTGAGCGAACAGACGGATATCATCCCCGTCACCGTGGCGGAACGGCTGCTCTGCGAGATACACCCCAAAGCGGGCGACAGGATAACGGTGGACGGGCAGTTCCGCAGCTACAACAAGATGGCGGACGGGCATTCCAAACTCATGCTAACCGTGTTCGTCAAGGAATTGGAAGAAGCGGACGGCTCCGATCCCGGACCGAATACCGTCGAACTGACGGGTTATATCTGCAAGCCGCCGGTATACCGAACCACTCCGCTTTCGCGCGAGATATGCGATATGCTGCTTGCGGTAAATCGCGCGTTCAACAAATCCGATTACATACCGTGTATCGCATGGGGGCGCAACGCCAGGTACTGCAAAACGCTGCCCGTCGGCACGAAACTGCGCGTCGCGGGGCGCGTGCAGTCCCGCCGCTATGTGAAAAAACTTTCCGAAGAGGTGTCCGAAACGCGCACGGCTTACGAGATATCCGTCGGGCGTATCGAGCGCGCTGAGGAGGAGAGCGGGGCGGAAGACGTCGCCGCGACCACGAGCGAAGACCGCGGCGCCTGCGACGAATTTACTTGAATGTATCGCAAAACGGTGATATAATATACTTATTATGGAAACAACGAGGATCACCGATAAATGCGCCCTGCTCGATAAGCTGGACGAAATAGGCAAAGAGGCGTTCCCGCCGTCCGAATATGTGGCTCCGTCATCTTTTCTCGGCGATGACGACGTGGGCATATACGCTCTCACCGAAGGCGGCGAGGCTGTAGGCTATATGTGCGCGGGGATGTATGCCGAGCTGACGTATCTGTTTTTTCTCGCGGTAGCGCCCGCCTTCCGTAACGCGGGCAGGGGAGCCGCGGCGATAAAAATGCTCGGAAAGCTGCGCCCCGGCGTACCTGTCGTCGTCGATCCCGAACTTGCGGGCGAGGGGATGAGGGATAACGATCTCCGCCTTCGCCGCCGCGGATTTTATCTCCGCAACGGTTTTTATCCGACGGGAAGCGGTATGACGTATAACGGGGAATATTTCGAACTTCTTTGCACGGACAGGCATTTCGATATCGATATATTCGTCCGCTCGGTGGAAAAATACCGCGCCCGCGGTTTTGCTCCGCGGTATTTCGAGGTAAAAGCATAAAACGGAAACGTCCGAAGCGGATACCCGCTTCGGACGTTTGCAAACGCCGATCTTAATCTATTTTTTTCCTGCGCCGCAGGTAAACTGTCACGAGCACTATCAGGAATACCGCTACGACTCCCGCTACTACGAACATGACTATCTGGTACCGACCTGCTTCGGTCAGTATGACTTCGCCGGTGAGCACATAGCAGTCGCGCACGGTGCCGTGTTCGTCTTTATAACGGATATGCGTGTATTCTTCCGACTTCGTGTAATCGCCGACTATCTCCACTTTCGTGCGGTCGGCGACGAGGTCGCCGTTTTCGACATACTCGCCGCTCACTATCGCATAACACTTGGCGCTCACGCCGTCGTCCGCGCGTATCTCGCCGTTGATATCGGGCTCCGTCTGGTCGCCGCTCACGAGCGAAAGGGTGGATACTTTCATATACCCGTCCAGCGTTACATTCTTGTCGCTCGCGTCCGCCCAGACGACGCGGTACCACGATCCGCCTTTCGCGTCCTTATATCCTTTCACGAAGGGCGCTACCGTGAATTCGTTGTAGTCGCTGTCCGTATCTATGGTGGATGATTCGAGCACGGGTGCCTCTTCCGAGGGGTATTTGTATATCGGGCTTACTATATAAACATATCTGCGCAGATCGGGACCGTATTCGGCAATGGTCTCTTCTTCCGTCATGTAATCGCACCTTTCGACCGCGTTGACGTTTATGTAACCGATCGCGCTGCCTTCTTCTGCGGATTCGGCTATCGCCAGATAGTAATCGGTATCTTCGTAACGGGCGACAAGGGTGACATAAGTGCCTTTCGTTATCGTTCCCGCGTCCGAAGGCATTTCCGCGGGGCAGGGATATATCTCGGTATCCGTCGTGACGACCGCGATATCCGCGCGTTCGGAAGAGGGCGCGGGAGAGGAGTTAAACTTTTCGTCAGAGAAAGCCGTATATGCTTCTTTGTCCTCTTCGCCGTCGAGCATATCAGTTCCGGCATTTCCCGCCGGGATAACGTCGGTCGAGCGCGAATGCAGCCCCACGGTGACGATATCGCCGAACCCCACCGCGTAACCGTCCGCGGCAAAGCTCACTTCGCTTATCTCAAACGAATCGATGTCCGAAACGCCGAGTTTTTCGGATGTACTTCCGTCGGGGGAGTATTTGCTTATCTCTCCGCCCGAGAGGACGTAAACGTTGCCCGCTCTGTCCGCGTCTATATCCGTGCCCGCGGCGGCGGTGAACGAGCTTACCGCCGCATAGCCGCCGTTATCGCCTGCGGCGTAATGCGTTACGGTACCGTCCGTTCCGATGGCGAGCACTCCGCCGTCCGGCGAAGGCGCTATCGCGGAGACGGAGGAGGCTATCGCCGTTCCGCCGTTCGCTTCGGTGAGGTCGCCGTTTTCGCCGAGAGCGTATACGATGTCTTTGTCCACCGCTTTTATGTCGAAGCAGATATCGGCGACTATGCCCTCCGAAACGAACACTTCCGCGTCACGGCTCACGTTCACTATTTTATTGTCGCTTGCCGTGAATATTTCGCCGGTATAGCTTATCGCCGCGGCGTTAGGACTGTCCGCGGGGAGAGACGTCGTTTCGCCGTCGCGCATGACGGTCACCCTGTTGTTTCCCTTGTCCGCAAACGCCACGGTGTTCCTGCGGGATGAAACGGAGATGTGTCCGGACTTGCCGAGGACGGTCTCCGTAACGCTGCCGTCGTAAGAATGCACGCGCCCCGAGCGGGTGGTGAACAGCAGCTTGCCGCCGCTTGCCGCCATGGAAATGATGCCGCCGCGGGTATCGCAGCCGTCGGGCTGCTCGAGGGAATACAGCGTATAATCGGTGGCGTAATAAAACACGCCGTCCAGCACCGCAGACGCGGTCACGTTCCCGTCCGCGGGGAGTTCGACCGCGATCGTTTCGGTATTTCCGTCCGACCACTTTATAAGCGAGTATCTGCCGCCGCTCTCCGTCACTATATACAGCGCGTCGCCGTCCGCCGCCGCAGTCACCGCGTCCCCGGTCAGCCCTACGGAAAGGGGAGAGGAACTCTCCGCGTCCGTGCGCAGGGCAACGCCGTTTTCCGTGATCTCGTATATGCCCGCGCTGCCCGATGTGACGGCAACGACGTCGCTGCCGTAAAGGTATACCGCGCCGCCGAACGCCGCGAGCTTGTCCGCGCTTGCCGCTTCGCCGGGCGTGAACGTCTCGCCCGTGAATTTGCCGACGGCTCCGTCCGAGAGCGAGGATACTTCGCCGCTTTCATCAAGGACGTAGACGTTTTCGTCTTCCGCCGCTACGGCGAGAGGGGCGCTCATTATATAATCGTAAGAGAGTCCGGCTGCTCCCGTCGCGGCTTCCGCCGCGCTCGGGCGGGTGAGAGGCAGCGCAAGGAGCGCCGCCGTTGCCGTAAGCACGGCGATCGGTATGGCGATCAGACTCGTAAAAATTTTTCTTGCGTACCTCATATCAATAAATTATAGCACTTTGCAACGGCGGTTGTAAACGATTTAATAAATATTCTCTAAATTATTTTTCAAAAAGGTATTTACAAACCGAATAAGTTGTGTTATAATGTAACAGGTGACAATGTGTGATGGTATAACGACAGGAAAGAAGGAGCTATATGGAAAAAATTGCCGTAATAGACATGGGCAGCAATCTTGCCAAGCTGATGCTCGCTTATGTGCTCGAGGATGGTCATAACGACGGCCACTTCGTTGTGTTCGACGAATTGCAGGAACAGGTAAGACTCGGACAGGATATGGAACGCGACGGATACATCAAGCCTTCGCGTATCGCGCAAGCCGTCAAAACGCTTAAAATGTTCAAAAAGCTGTGCGATACGAACAATGTGGACAAGGTATATGCCATCGCCACCAACGCCGTCCGCCGCGCAAAGAACCAGAAGAGCTTTCTCGAGGAAGTGAACGCTACGTGCGGATTCAAGCTGAGAGTGCTTTCCGAAGAGGAAGAGACTCAGCTCATTTACCACGGAGTCATAAACTCGCTGGATATACCCAAGGGAGTGATAATAGACATCAGCGGGAGCAGCTTCCAGCTCGTGCAGTATAACAGGCGCAACATCCTCAACCGCACGACGTTGCCTTTCGGCGCGATAACCCTCAGCGATCTGTTCAACGACGGGAACACTCCTCCCGAGCGCGTGTCCGAACTTATCGAAGAGTACATCGGCAACCAGCTCGCGGAGATTCCGTGGCTCAAAGAGATAGAACCCGACGTGCAGCTGATAGGCGTGGGCGGGTCTTTCCGCAACCTCGCGACGATAAGCCAGAGGCTGCGCCGTTATCCGCTGTCCGCGATACACAATTACTCCATAAGCAAAGAGGAGTTCCTCAATATTTACGACACCATACGCGTCCTGCCCGTGGACAAGCGCGCCAAGATAAAGGGTCTCAACGAAGAGCGGGCGGACATATTCGTTTCCGCGCTCGCCGGAATGAAATCCTTCTTCGACAGCACCAATTTCGCAAACGTGGTCGTATCCGCGTCGGGCATCCGTGAAGGTATAATGTTCAATCACGCCGTGCCTACTACGCTGGAAAAGCCGATAAGCGATATCGTCGCGCACTCGGTATATACCCAGCTGTACTACTGCGACCAGAACATAAAGCACTGCGAGCAGGTGTGCAATCTTTCCATCATGCTGTATAAGCAGCTGCGCGTGCTGCACAAGCTGCCGAGGATGTATGTGAAGGTGCTGCGCGTTGCGGCTCTCATGCACGATATCGGAGTGCGTCTCAAATATTACGCTCACAACAAGCACTCCTTCTATTTCATACTCAACTCCACTCTTTACGGGCTTTCGCACCGCGACATGGTGCTCGCGGCGTTCGTGGCTCTCGGGCATCATCCGTCCGAGTTCAACATGCAGGAGTGGAACAAGTATAAGGACATAGTGCAGGAAGAAGATCTTGCGGCGGTCATGAAGTTGTCCGTCATCCTGCGCATAGCCGAGTCGCTCGACCGTTCCATGAGCGGCGGCATAAAGTCGATCAACTGCGACGTTCTCGGTGACTCCGTCATCATGAAGACGGAAGCGGAAGGGGATTGCACGCTGGAGATAAAGGACGCGCTCACGGCGCGTGCGGAATTCGCCAAGGCGTACAAAAAGAATCTCGATATACTTTGATGAAGATCATACTTGCGTCCGCGTCTCCGCGCAGGGCGGAGCTCATCCGCAAACTCGGCGCAGACGTAGCCGTCGTCCCTTCGGAGGCGGAAGAAGTGACTCTCGCGGGAGCGGAGGAGACCGCGGTCGAAAACGCAAAACGCAAAGCGCTCTCCGTGCCTGCCGAAGGCGGCGTGGTGTTGGGGGCGGACACCGTGGTAGCGTCCGCGGATAACAGACCGCTCGGCAAGCCGCACTCGGAAGAGGAGGCTTTTGCCATGTTAAGGGAGCTGTGCGGGCGCACTCACGAGGTCGTTACCGCCGTATGCCTGACGGACGGGAAAAAGACCGTCGAGGGCAGGGAAAAGACTAAAGTCACTTTTTCCGCGGCAGACGACGAAGCGCTGCGCGCATACATAGCCACAGGAAAGCCGTTCGATAAGGCGGGCGGCTACGGCTTACAGGACAAGGAGATCGCTCCGCTCGTAGCAAAAGTGGAAGGCGACCGCGATAACGTTATCGGCTTGCCCGTATCGCTGGTAAGCAGATTACTGAGGGAGAATTTTTTATGACGGAAGAGCTTGCGATATCGCTCGGAACATCCAACACGTCCATATTCATGCCGGGCAACGGTATCGTTCTTTGCGAGCCGTCCGTGGTCGCGTACAGCGGCGATCCCGCCGCGCGCCGCATAAAGGCGGTAGGCAAGGAAGCCGCGGCGATGGAAGGCAGGACGTCGGACAGGATAACCGTCATCCGTCCGCTCGAAGACGGACTCATCTCGGACGCGGACGCCTGCCGCGACATGCTGAACGCATTCCTTCTCAAAGTGGTCCGCCCGGGCGTGTTCGGACCGCGTATCCGCGCGATCGTAGGCATACCGGTGGGGCTGTCCATGGAAGAGCGCCGCATTTACGACGACGTGCTGGCTAAGGTGGGCGTGACCCATGCGATAATGATAGAAAACGCCATTCTCGCCGCCATCGGCGCGGGGATGCCCGTACATACGCACAAAAGCGGACTGATAGCGGATATAGGCGGCGGTATGACGGAGATAGCGGTCATATCGCTCGGCGCCATCGTAAACGGCTGCTCGATAAACGTCGGCGGAGACATGATGGACAAAGCTCTCCGCGATTTCATCATGGGCAAATACGACCTCGACGTCGGTACGGAAACGATAAAGCGTATCAAAAGCCGTATCGGCAGTCTGTATTCCAACGACAAAACGGGACTGCAGGTCTCGGGAACGGATATATCCGCGCGCTCACCCGCGAATTTCCGCGTCAAAGCGACGGACGTCATGGAAGCGCTCATGCCGTATTATCTGCGCATAGCGGACGCGATAGACAGCATCCTTCAGGTGCTTCCTCCCGAAACGTCCGCGGATATAGGCGGCGACGGTATACACGTAACGGGCGGCGCGAGCAAGATACTCGGGCTGGATAAGCTGTTCTTCGGCAAGCTCAATCTTCCCGTCATCGTGCACGACGACGCCGAATACGCCACCGTGCTCGGCGGCGGCAAATTACTGGAGAATTCCGTACTGCTCGGCGAAGTGCTGGGCACGCGGCAGTGACCGCGAAAGGGGGAAACATGACTGTACGCGACATCAAACTCAAAGAGATCGTTCCGGATATGGAACGCCGTTGCAAAAAGCTGCATACGCTGAGCAATGTTTTCCGCGTGCTCGTATTGCTCATCATCCCGGCGATCCCGGCGATGATCATACTTTCCAAATACGGCTATTGCATGATGCTTTGCCGCATCATAAACGCCGTAAGGATGCGGGACAGCACTCCGCTCATCACGGTGTTCGGCTACGCGCCCAACGCTGCCGACGCCGCCCGCAAACTTATCGAAACGGGCAATCTCCCCGGGTACAAGCTGGTGGCGGACGCCGTTCTCGTGCGCGAGGACATCGACATGAGCGACGAGCAGGCGATTAAAGAGTATTCGGCTTACTTCAACGCTTATGCCGCCGCAACGGCGGGGCTCACTTCCGAAACGATGCCCGAACCCATGAAGCTCGCGTCGAAAATACAGTCCGAAGTTTCCGTATCCGCAGACGACAAGCCGATAGAGTGACGACAGGTTTAAGCGGGACGAGGCAGACGACAGAAGTACGCTTCGCCGCAAAGTCAGATATAAAGAAAGAGATATTGAGTATATAGAAAGCGATATCGAGAAAGACGGATCCGTCCGTCTTTCTTTTTACGTTAAAAGCTCATTTGCGGCAATAACGCTCATATTGCGACAGCCGCGGTGTGCTAATATATACGGGATATGGCGAGGACTTTTGTGGTGACAAGCGGAAAAGGCGGGGTGGGCAAGACTACGCTCACGGCGTCTCTCGGCAGGGCGTTCGCTTCGATGGGCGAAAAGACCGTCGCGCTCGACGCCGACCTCGGCTTGAACAATCTCGACGTCCTTCTCGGCATAGATTCGCGCATAGTTTACGACATAGTGGACGTCGCCGAGGGTAAGTGCCGCATGAAGCAGGCGCTCGTGCGCGACACCGACGAACCCGAACTGTACGTCCTTCCCGGGGCGCACAGTTACGACCGGACGGCTATAGACGCGCAGAGCATGCGCGAGATAGTGGGGCGTTTGGCGCGCAGCTTCGATATAGTCCTTGTTGACTGTCCCGCGGGGATAGAGGCGGGGTTCAGGCGGGCGGTCGGCGCGTGCGACGAAGCCGTGCTCGTCACGACACCGCATATCAGCAGCGTGCGCGACGCCGAAACGGTGCTCACGCTTCTCAGGCAGAACGGGATGACGCATATCTACACCGCGGTCAACCGCGTGCGCGGCGACCTCGTGCTCTCGGGGGAAATGCTTTCTCGCTGCGACGTGGAACGCCTTCTCGGCACGGAAGTGTACGGCATGATCCCCGAGGACGACGGCATGAATCTGATGAGCAATTCGTTCGATCAAGGCTTGAGCGCGGGGCAGTCCGCGTGCGCGGCTCTTGCGCGCGGTATATTGTCCGGTTCGCCCGAGGTGTTCGATCTTACGAAAAAGTACCGCGGTCTGTTCGGCGGTTTGAAAAGGAGGATGAAACGCAGGCTGTGAAAACGGACGTTTCGGAAAGGCTTAAAAGATATCTGCTCGGGGCAAAGGTGAAGTCCATGACTTCGCTTCTTGCGCTGCTTAAAAGCGATCTGCGCAAAATGCTCTCCGATTATATGTCGCTCACGGGGGATATGACCGTGACCGCGGACATAAACGACGAGGGAAGCGAGGTATTATTTCATATCGATTTTCGTGCGGATGAGGTATACGACGCCGGAGAATTGATGGAAACGGACTCGATTTGACGCGTAAATGCATAATATGTCAGACATAGTACGCATATATTAGCCTATGAAAAGGCGAAAAAAGTCGGAAGAAGGCGGCTTGACGATATCGCCGCTCGTCCCCGCAGCCGTGCTTGCTCTCGTGCTGTTCGGGCACGGGATCCGACTGCTTGCATACGCGGCGGTGCTTTTGCCGCACGAGTTCGCGCATGCATATGCGGCGGAAAAGCTCGGGTATAAAGCGAAAAGCATACATATCGCGCCGTACGGCGTCGCGCTCGAACGCGAAAAAGGGTATGTCCGACCGCTCGACGAGGTGAAGATCGCGCTCGCGGGTCCACTCGTCAACATATTCATGGCGGTAACGCTCGCCGCGCTGTGGTGGGTGTTCCCGCCGATATATTCGGGGACGAAGTATATTGCCGAAGCCTCGCTGTTTACGGCTGTCTTAAATCTGCTCCCGGTGTATCCTATGGACGGCGGCAGAGCGCTTCGCGGCGTAATAGAATACAGATCTTCGCGCAAGACAGCATGTGCTGTGTCACGCATAGTAGGTATTTGCGTGGGCGTGGCGGCAGTCGCGGGAGCGCTCGCCCTCCTTGTTACGGGAATCGGCCCCGCATTTGCCACGCTGGGCATATTCATACTCGCGTCGCTCGCGATGCCCGCGGCGGGAGAATACGGGAGGATATATGCGTTGGACGGTTTGAGCGGTAGACTGCGCAAAGGTCTTCCCGTTCGGGAGATCATGGTAAGCGGAGAGTGCACTCTTTGCGAGCTGTTTTCCATGCTGCGCCCGGGCGCGTATACGCGTTTTGATGTATGCGACGGGCGTAAGGTCGTTTTTACTGTGGAGGAATGGCAGCTTGAAGAATTTATCCTGCGTTTTAGTTGTGACGATACGGTAATTTCTGTTGCAAAATCCGAAGCGATGTGATATAATCTTACAGGTTATGACGACAAAGAATATGAAAAACATTATTTTAGTCGACAACGAGAAAAATTATACAACTGTAGGATTGATCGAAAACGGAAAGCTGAGCGAACTTTACAGCGAGTCGGCGGAAGAGCGGCAGACGTCCGGCAATATTTACAAAGGCAGAGTGACCGACGTCGTGGACGGTTTGCAGAGCGCGTTCGTGGATATAGGCTTGAGCCGCACGGGATTTTGGTATATCGACGAAACTCTCGACCATAAATCCGTGCTCGGAGAGCAGAACGCTTTGCCGCACAGGATATCCGCGAAGAAGGGCGATTATGTCATGGTGCAGGCGATAAAGGAAGGCACGGAGCTCAAAGGTCCCAAGCTGTCGTCCAATATCTCGATACCCGGGCATTTCGTCGTATATTTATACAATCTGCCGTTCGTGGGGGTGTCTAACAAGATCACGAGCCCCACGCTCAGGGACAAGCTTACCGAACTTCTTAAAGGGCTTGCGCCCGAGGGAGGCGGTTTTATCGCGCGCACGAACTGTCTTACCGCCACGCGCGAAGAGATAGAGCAGGAAGCCAGATTCCTTATCAAAGCGGGAGAGCGCATACAGCAGCGTTGGGAAGAGACGGACGGCGTCGCGCTCATACATAACGAAGGCAATATACTTTACCGCACGATACGCGACATGCTTTCGGATACTACCGAGAGCATAGTCTGCAACAACGAGCGCATGGCGGAAGATATCCGTCAGATGGTAGAAGTGTTCTGCCCGTATTTCCGCGGCACCGTCGAATTTTACGACAAGGAAGAGGACATATACGATTATTACGATATCGGCGAGGATATGTCCGTGATATATTCGCCGCGCGCCGAGCTGCCGAGCGGCGGCTTCCTGATGATAGAAAAGACGGAAGCGCTTACGGCGATAGACGTCAATACCGGCAAATTCATAGGCACGGACAATCGCGAAGACACGGTATACCGCACCAATCTCGAGGCGGTCAAGGAGATCGCCCGTCAGCTGCGCCTGCGCAATATAGGCGGGATAATAGTGGTCGATTTTATCGATATGGCGGATCCCGAGCATAAGATATCCGTGGTGGAGGCGATGAAGAACGAGCTGTTCTTCGACCGCGTCAAGACGCGCGTCCTCGATATGTCCGGACTCGGGCTCGTGGAGATAACGCGCAAAAAAGTGGGGAAGGAGCTGGGTTCGATCAGCCAGGGCAAGTGCCCTTATTGCGGCGGTACGGGATTTCTGCTCGTGGACGCCTACGTGTCGCGCCGCATAAAGTACAATCTCAAAAAGCTCTTCATGAATCACGATGTTTCCATCGCGCTCATTTTCGCTCATCCCGTGCTCGCCAAGCACATGATAGAGCATAAGGCGTTCTCTCAGGAGTGCTCTTCGGGCATCTGGTCGCATAAGCGTATCTATGTGGTCCCCGACGAGTCCATGGATTTCGCCGCATCCCGCGTCGTTTCCGGTATGGGCGGCGTCCCCTCCAACGCCGAACTGCTTACCTGAACCTGCTTTAAGTGTATAAACAAGAATGAAGGGGCTTTCCTTGAAAGGAAAACCCCTTCTTGACTTCCGTCCCGAATGAACTTATACAACAAAAAAAGCGACAGCCTTTCGGCATGTCGCTTTTAGTTTGCGTTTAGGCTTAATACATTCCACCGCCCATTCCGCCTGCGCCTGCGCCGGGTGCGGGCTCGGGAGCGGGGATATCGGTAACGATGCTCTCGGTGGTGAGCAGGGTAGCGGCTACGCTCGCTGCGTTCTGCAGAGCGCTCCTCGTGACCTTCGTCGGGTCGATTATGCCTGCTTCCACTACGTCGCAGTACTCGTTCTTGAGCGCGTTGTAACCGTAGTTCGTCTTGCTGCGGGAGGTGAGTATCGTGTTGACCACGACGCCGCCGTCGATGCCCGCGTTGACCGCGATCTGACGAATAGGCTCTTCGAGTGCTCTGAGCACGATCGCGGCACCCGTTTTCTCATCGCCGTCCAGCTTCTTGACGAGAGCTTTTACCGTAGGTATCGCGGAGAGGAGAGCCACGCCGCCGCCGGGAACGATGCCTTCTTCGACTGCCGCGCGGGTAGCCGCAAGAGCGTCCTCGATACGCAGCTTTTTCTCTTTCATCTCCACTTCGGTAGCAGCACCCACGCCGATGACGGCAACGCCGCCCGCGAGTTTGGCAAGACGCTCGGAGAGCTTCTCCTTGTCGTAATCGCTGGTCGTCGTTTCGATCTGCGCCTTGATCATCTTTATGCGGTCTTTGATCGCCGTCGGGTCGCCGGCGCCTTCGACTATCGTCGTGTTCTCCTTGCTGACCTTGACCTGCTTAGCGCGGCCGAGCATATCCAGCTTGGTATCCTTGATCTCGAGACCCGTCTCTTCGCTGATCACCGTACCGCCGGTGAGCACCGCGATATCGCGGAGCATTTCCTTTCTTCTGTCGCCGAAGCCGGGAGCCTTGACCGCAACGCAGTTGAACGTGCCGCGCAGCTTGTTGACGACAAGGGTGGCGAGAGGCTCGCTTTCGATGTCCTCCGCGATTATCATCAGCTTAAGACCGTTCTGCACTACCTGCTCGAGCAGGGGAAGGAGCTCCTGGATATTGCTTATCTTCTTATCCGTGATGAGGATAACGGGGTTGTCGAGCACGCACTCCATCTTATCCGTGTCCGTTACCATGTAGCTGGACGCGTAACCTCTGTCGAACTGCATGCCTTCGACCACGTTGAGCACGGTGTCCATCGTCTTGGACTCTTCCACTGTGATGACTCCGTCCTTGCCGACCTTCTCGAATGCTTCCGCAATGAGCTTGCCGACCGTTTCGTCGCCCGCGGAAATGCTCGCGACCTGCTGGATACCCGTCTTGGAATCCACTTCTTTGGATATGCCTTTGAGGTATTCCACCGCCGCTTCGGTGGCAGCCGCGATACCTTTCTTTACGATCATGGGGTTAGCGCCCGCCGCGACGTTTTTAAGACCTTCCTTGATTATCGCCTGCGCGAGCACGCAAGCCGTCGTCGTGCCGTCGCCCGCAACGTCGTTCGTCTTTACCGAAACTTCTTTGACGAGCTGTGCGCCGAGATTCTCGAACGGATCTTCGAGCTCGATCTCCTTTGCGATCGTCACACCGTCGTTCGTGATAAGGGGAGCGCCGTACTTCTTATCGAGCACTACGTTTCTGCCCTTGGGACCGAGGGTTATTTTTACGGTATTCGCAAGCGTATCTACGCCCGCTTCGAGAGCCTTTCTGGCTTCTTCGCCGTGTTTAAGCTGTTTTGCCATTGTCGTTGCCTCCTGTTATTCGACTATTGCGAGTATATCGCTCTGACGGAGGATGGTAACTTCCTTGCCGTCTATCTTGAATTCGCTGCCTGCGTACTTGGAGCAGAGAACTTTGTCGCCGACCTTTACGTTCATAACGACTTCCTTGCCGTCGATCACACCGCCGGGACCTACCGCGACGACTTTAGCCATCTGGGGCTTTTCCTGATCTTTGGCGAGAAGAACTATGCCGCTCTTCGTCGTCTCTTCGTTGTCGATCTGCTCGACGACCACTCTGTCAAACAAAGGTTTGATTGTCATGTATATATGCCTCCTGTATGTTTTTTCACATTGCTTATATATTGTAGTATCCTTATCTCCGTTTGTCAAGCGGGGAAGGGAACTTTTATCGCATTTATGCGGATATCGGGCTATCTTATGCGCGATCTCTTATTTTTAATACCGATTCGTTCACTTCTTGCTCCGCAAGTTCGTCATCTTATGCGGAATATCGACAGCCGAAATATTTTTGACTTTCTTTGACTTTCATGTGTATTATAGTCCCGTCCGTATAATTTGTCAAGGGTTTTGCCCGAAATTTTCCCTGAAAATGTAAAATTTTTTTTGCGGTCAGTCAGGTCTGTATCGATATCCGGCACTGCTATTGACATCCGCCCGCGGGTGTGGTACAATAACGGTGCTTTTCCTTTTGGAGGAGCGAATGGCAGAGAAGAAAGGCGCGGGCGGTAAGCCGCAAACATTCGATACCGAGACTGGGCAATACGGCGGAGAAGCGGGTAGCGGCGAAAGAACCGAGGATAGCGGCAAGACATGTTATCGGCAAAATGCGAGTTACGGAGAGATACTCGCCGCAGATAAACGTGCGTCGGCTGCGAATGTTCCGACGGCAGTCAAGTTTAATCGACTGAATACAAAACACCACGCAGATCACGCTCGTGAAATGGGATATAAAAATATGCGTGATTACGAAGCCGCGGCGGTTGAGTTTTTTAACTCAAATAAAGGAAAACTATATTATAGCGCGGTAAGGGATAGGTATTATCGTTATGATGAGAAAACCTGACATTTCTGCGTTGCAAGTGGTGATGCCGTTCATACGTTTAATATCTATACAAAAAAGAAATTTGATAAAGTAAAGGCACAGGACGAGTTATATGAAATTAAATGAGGTAAAATGTCCGATTTGTGGGACAGTTTTTGAAGGCGGTACATTTGACGATTGTCCTTATTGCGATTGGGAATACGAATATGACGACTATGCCGGCGAAGAGGACGATACGGACGGAGTAAATCCCGTTTCGTTCAACGAAGCTAAACGTCTTGTCGCTTCCGGCAAAAACATATGGGGAGATCCGTTACCTAAGGAGATGTTAAAATGACTTACGAAGAATATGTGGAAGCTGTTCGAAATGCGTGTAAAGATGACTTGGTAGTAAAAACGTACCCAGAAGAATTTGAAAAAGTATTCCGTGAGGTCGAAAAAAAAGGGCTCTTGCGTAAAGACTATGAAAATGGTAGATCTCCATATTGTAATGTAGACGCTATTTGTATGATGGTCTAATTTAATACATATTTATTTAATTATATTACAATAACGAAGCACTCTTTTGTAAGGGTGCTTTTTTCATGCCATAAAGGGAGGTAAGATCGTGGCGAAATCGAAGTACGAGAGTCACGTTGCGCCGCGATCATAAGGGAAAAGGATCGGGCGCGGGATCACACGTCATATTATCGAAAGGTATATCGTAACGCTCGCAAATATTGAAAATATACGATTTTCACCAAATCATCAAGATAATTTTGTAAAATTTTCAAAAATTTTCTTCACGGGGGTTGACGAAAAGTGCGGGATATGTTAAAATAACTACAATACATATCGGGAGAACAGGCTAAATGGATAACGAATTCGACAAGTGGGACAGGCGTTTTATGCAGCTGGCTGAAACGGTCGGGTCTTGGAGCAGCTGTTGGCAGGAAAACAGGCACGTCGGAGCCGTTATCGTAAAAGATAAGCGCATAATGACCACGGGTTATAACGGCGCGCCCGAGGGGATTAAGAGCTGTGCGGAAAAGCGCGTCTGCATGCGGCGGGAATTGAACGTTCCCAGCGGTATGCGGCAGGAGCTTTGCTATGCCGTGCACGCCGAACAGAACGCCGTAACTCAGGCGGCTCGCATGGGGATAAATATCTCCGGCGCGACGCTTTATTGCACGCATCAGCCTTGCATAATCTGCACTAAGATAATCATAAACGCGGGGATCAAAAGGGTGGTGTACAAATACGGTTATCCCGATGATTTCGCGCTCACGCTTTTCAAAGAAGCGGGCATAAAGCTGGACAGGATGGAATAACGTTGTTTTGCGGTTTCGAGCCGCGCTTTGGATAACGCCGAAGCGCGGCTCTCGATTATATTTCGATATTTTTGCTGCACAATGCAAACAAAGGGGAAGTACAAATGATGAAAAAATTGCTTTTGTTGGCGGCGCTTGTCGTTATGCTTTTGGCTGTCTCGCTCATAGCCGCATGCTCGGACGGCGGAACGACGAGCGAGCCCGTTCCGAAGGATCCGCCCGTTGTGGCTCCGGACGATCCGTCTCCGCCCGTCGACCCTTCGGAAGAAGATCCTTTTGGCGAACCGTCCGAAGGTGATCCGTCGGGTGAAGATCAAGATGAAGATCCCGACGACGAACCCGTTCCGCCCGTAGAGTTTACATATACCTTTCTCGGTGCGGACGGCAGCGAATTATTCTCGGACAGCGTGACCGAAGGCGACTATATCCCCGATGATGTCCTCGTTGCGCCTTCCGTCGACCACTATACTTTCGTCGGTTGGAGCGTCGGCGGCGCGCGGGTGACATTTCCGTATTCTCCGACGGAGGATACCGTATTCGTTGCCTTATATGAGATAAACGTTTACGATTACGCTTTCGTCGTGAACGGAGAAGCGGAATTGTCCGGAAGCGCGCCCGCTCTTACCGAGTTGACGATATCGTCTGCGCCGTCTGTCGAGTGCGATCATTACGAGTTCGAAGGCTGGGCGGTCAACGGCACAGTCGTCGAGCTGCCATACGTTCTTACGGGAGACGTTACTTTCAACGCGGTGTTTACACCCATAGAATATAAAGTCATCTATCATCTGGGCGATATGGAAGGCAAGGTGGAAAACGATAATCCCGATACATATACCGTAGCCGACATTGAGCATGTGCTTTCGGCTTTGGAGCATCCGTGCTACGGTGAATGCGAATGGTATCTTGACAAAACTTTCACCGGAGAACCGATAGAATATATACCCAAAAACGGCGGCGACGTTCATTTGTATGCAAAGTGGAGCGATCCGCATCATTTTTATAACGAGGATCATGTTTGCACCGTATGCGAAGAACAGGCGGAGCAGAAAGGGCATGTCTTCGAGGACAGCCACGAGTGCACGATCTGTTCGTTTATTGCCGCCAATCATGATTATGTAAACGGCAAATGCGTGATGTGCGGCAAACCGTGCCTGCATGAAAAGTATGACGAGTCTCATCATTGCGCCGAGTGCGATATGCCTGCGGAAACGCTCGGTCACGAATACGATACCTCTCATAAATGTACGATCTGCGGACACGAACACGAAACGCGACATCATGTTTACGATAACGACTATCTCTGCACGATATGCCGGGTCGCGCATGCCGACCACGATTACGGTGAGGATCATTTCTGCGAAATATGCGGCAGACCTTACGGCAGCGCCGAACACGAATACGAAAACGGCGTATGTACCGTCTGCGGTAAAAGCGAAGTCTGGGACGGCAGCATCGCGGACGGGTTCTCCGCAGGCAGCGGTACGGCGGAAGATCCGTATATCATCGCGAGCGCGTCCGAGCTCGCTTATCTTGCGAAGCTGACAAATGAGGGCGAGTGCTCGGCGGATATGTATTTCGCGCTCGGCACGGATATCCGGCTGGGCGGCAGAAGCTGGACGCCTATAGGCAAGGGTTACACCACGACGGAAAGGGAAGTCGTAGATAGCGCGTTCCGCGGGCACTTCGACGGGCGCGGTCATACCGTATACGGACTTGTCGTCAATGCGGACGAGAGCGCCGCGCAGGAAGATACCGAAGCAGGGCGGGCATTTGCCTGCGCGGGACTGTTCGGCGCGGTGATGGGCGGAGAAACGAACGCCGAAGTGAAAAATCTCCGCGTCTCCGGGTATGAAATAAAATTTACCGCCGCGGCGAAAGATATATCCGTGAATGTCGGCGGGCTGATAGGCACGGCACATAAAGCGACGGTCTATTGCTGCGCGGCGGACGGCGTTATCGAAATAAGGACGGGCGGCGATGTCCGTGCGGGAGGATTGCTCGGCGGGGTGGAAGACGACAACCGCTACGGCAGTGTAAGCGCATGTACTTCGGACTGCACGATAACGGTGTATGCGGGCGGCGTGTCGCACGTCGGCGGCATGGCGGGATATGCGGGATTCGGCAGATTTACGGATTGCGCCGCGTTTTCCGTGATAGAAGTCGAGTGCGCCGAGACCGTCGTTGCAGGATTTGCGACGGGCACGAATGCGAAGACAGTGATAAACGAGTGTTTCGCTCAAACGGATATAACATGCTCCGCGGGGACTACGGACGTATTCGCCATAGGCTGTAAAACGGGATCGTCTTTCTTCGGCGATGGTTTGGTGAACGGTATACCGGTCGGCAGCGGCTGTGACGGTGTAAGCGCCGGGGACATCGCCGAAGCCGTCGCAAGTTTCGGCAGCAGCGGGCTCGTCCCGACGAACGGTACCGCATTGCCGTATACGTTTGCGGAAAACGCGTCCGTGCCCGACGATCACGAGCATGTGTATAATGCATCTCACGAATGTATGGTTTGTGGTAAGCCGCATGAAATTTCGGAGCATAGCTTCATAGGATCTCACGAGTGTACAGTCTGCGGATTTATTGCGGTAGAGCATAACTACGATCCCGAAACGGGAAAATGTACGATGTGCGGTGAAGAATGCGCACATGATTACGACAGCGGCGTCTGCACTGTCTGCGGCTACAGACATACCGATCACAGGTACAACCCCGCGCATATCTGCGAGATCTGCGGTATTGAGCATGAAACGCCCGGACATGTTTACGAAAACGGCTCTTGCACGATATGCGATCACGAGCATTCTCCGCATGAGTACGAGGGTTCGCATACTTGCAAAGTTTGCGGATACACCGATACTTCGGGGCACGTTTTCGATTCCGAAACGGGGATCTGCACGGTTTGCGGCGACGCATGTAAGCATGAATACGAGAACGGCGTTTGTACGATATGCGATTATGAACATACTGTGCACAATTACGAAGGTTCGCATGTCTGCACTGTCTGCGGATATACCGCGACCGATCACGATTACGACGCGGCAACGGGCAAATGCACCATGTGCGGTGAAGAATGTGCACACGATTTTGCGGGTTCGCATGTCTGTACGGTATGCGGCTATACAGTGACCGTTCACGATTACGATGCGGCAACAGGCAAATGCACCATGTGCGGCGAAGAATGTACACATGACTACGACGGCGGCACCTGTACTGTCTGCGGTTATAAGCATACCGCTCACAAGTATACCGCCGAACACATTTGCGAGACTTGCGGCATTGCTTATGAAACGCCCGAACATGATTACGAAAACGGAGTTTGCACGATATGCACTCACGAGCATTCTCCGCATGAGTACGAGGGTTCGCATACTTGCAAAATTTGCGGATATGCCGATACTTCGGGGCATACTTACGACCCGACGACGGGTGTTTGCACGGTTTGCGGCGACGCATGTAAGCATGATTATGATAACGGGAAATGTACGATTTGCGGTTACGAGCATGTTGAACATAATTTTGAAAATTCGCACATCTGCACTGTCTGCGGTTACACCGTGACCGATCACGATTATGACGCGGCAACAGGCAAGTGCACCATGTGCGGCGAAGAATGCGCACATGATTACGACGACGGCGCTTGCACGATATGCGGTTATAAGCACACTGCTCACGATTATGATACCGCTCATATCTGCGAAGTTTGCGGCATTGCTCATGAGTCGCCCGAACATGTCTACAAGAACGGTGTATGCACGATTTGCAGCGACAAACATTCTCCGCATGAGTACGAGGGTTCGCATACTTGCAAAGTCTGCGGGTATACCGATACTTCGGGGCATGCTTACGACCCGACGACGGGTGTTTGCGCCGTTTGCGGCGACGCATGTAAGCATGATTACGATAACGGGAAATGTACGATTTGCGGTAACGAGCATATTGAACATAATTTTGAAAATTCGCACATCTGCACGGTCTGCGGCTATATAGTGACCGCTCACGATTACGATGCTACAACAGGCAAGTGCATCATGTGCGGCGAAGAATGTACACACGATTTTGCGGATTCGCATGTCTGTACGGTATGCGGCTATACAGTGACCGTTCACGATTACGACGCGGCAACAGGCAAATGCACCATGTGCGGCGAAGAATGCACACACGATTTTGCGGGATCTCATGTCTGTACTGTTTGCGGTTATACCGTGACCACGCACGATTACGATGCGACTACGGGCAAGTGCACCATGTGCGGTGAAGAATGTGCACACGATTTTGCGGGTTCGCATGTCTGCACGGTTTGTGGTTATACCGTGACCGCTCACGATTACGACGCGGCAACGGGCAAATGCACCATGTGCGGCGAAGAATGTACACACGATTTTGCGGGTTCGCATGTCTGTACAGTATGCGGCTATACCGTGACAGCTCACGATTACGATGCGACTACGGGCAAGTGCATCATGTGCGGCGAAGAATGCGTGCATGATTACGACGGCGGCACCTGTACTGTATGCGGTTATAAGCACACCGCTCACGATTACGATACCGCACATATCTGCAAAGTCTGCGGTATTGCTTATGAAACGCCCGAACATGTCTATAAAAACGGAGTTTGCACGATATGCGGCGACAAACATTCTCCGCATGAGTACGAGGGTTCGCATACTTGCAAAGTCTGCGGATATACCGATACTTCGGGGCACGCTTTCGATCCCGAAACGGGGATCTGCACCGTTTGTGGTGAAGTTTGCAAGCACGAATACGAAAACGGCTCTTGCACGATCTGCGGAGCCGAGGAGAAGTGGGACGGCACTCCCGCGGAAAGTTTCGGCGGCGGCAGCGGAACGGAGAACGAGCCTTATATCATCTCGAATGCCGCAGAGCTTGCATATCTCGCCGAATTCACGGCGGCGGGCAAAGCGGTTTACGGAACGTATTTCTCGCTGACCGCGGACATAGACCTTTGCGGCAACGAGTGGACGCCGATAGGCTCGGGATATTATACAGAAAGCGTTTATGCCGACCGTGCGTTCGGCGGAACGTTCAAGGGCAACGGGCATACGATACGCGGGCTCGTCATCACGTCGGCGGAGTTCGAATACAACGGCGAAACGGGCAGGGATCATGCGTCCGTCGGATTGTTCGGCGCGGTATGCGGTAAAGGAACGGAATATGCGGTCATACAAGGACTTACGGTAGAAAACGCGGTCATAACGCTCTCGGTCTCCGAGAAAGATTCTCAGACGGCGGTCGGCATACTTGCGGGCATGGCAAGCAGCGTTATCATGGAAGATTGCGTCGTGAGCGGCAGCATAACGGTAACGACATCCGGCAGAGCGGACGTCGGAGGGCTTATCGGCGGTATCATCAACAGCAACAGATACGGCGATATCAACGGTTGCGCCGCGGATACGGTCATGGAACTGACCGCAGGGGACGAATTGTATGCCGGCGGACTTGTCGGTAAAGCGAGTTTCGGTAAGATGACGGGAAGCTCCGCCGAATGCGAGATAAACGCCGAGGGAACGAGGATGTCCGTAGCGGGATTTGCCGTAAACTACGGGAAGTACAAAACGAAAGCGGAGTCGTGCCATTCGTTTGCGGTCATCACGGTGCCGGACGGCAGGAACATAAAGTGCGACGTATTCATGCCGGGCGGCGGCGACGTCGAAAACTGCACTTACTCCGCTTTATCCGCGGTGAACGGGGAAGCGGCTGAGTCGTCCTCGGGCGCCGTCGCGGTGTGAGAAAAAACAAAATATATATAATGGGAAATTTTAATGTGAGATTTTCGCGAAAGCGGCGTAAAATCGCTTGCTAACGGCAAATATTTATGCTAAACTTTCCGTTAGTGACTTATGTGGTCCGCCGGCGCAGGATATTGCGCCGTGAACGCATACTTAAAAAATGTCACGGGAGCAAGTAATGAGTAATCTTATTGCAGAGATCGAAAAAGAGTACATGAAAGAAAATGTACCTCAGTTCGAAGTCGGCGACGTCGTCAAGGTGTACGTCAAGGTCGTCGAGGGTAACAGAGAGCGTCTCCAGGCGTTCGAAGGCACGGTCATCGCGCGCAAGAACGGCGGCCTCAGAGAGACTTTCATCGTAAGACGTGTGTCTTTCGGCGTAGGTATCGAGCGTTCTTTCCCCATCCATTCGCCGCGTATCGACAAGGTCGAGGTCGTCAGAAAGGGCAAGGTGCGCAGGGCTAAACTTTATTACCTTAGAAAACTCTCCGGCAAAGCCGCGAAGTTGAAAGAAGCAAAATAAAGGTACAAAAGAGTTTGGGCTCCCCAAACTCTTTTCGTGCTTTTTTCGGAGGTTGATTTGTTCGGCAACATTTCACAGATAAACGCCGATATAATGGCGGCGAACGTAGTTGTCATCGTGCTTTTCGTCCTTATGACGGTAGCCGTGGCAGTGGTCTCGGTATTCCTCATCGGCAAATACCATGCGGTCGGGAAGGACGAGGCGGTGACCGTGGGAAGGCTCAAACCCATCCACGTGTTCTTCATCATACTCGCCGTCGGCGTGGTCATAAGGCTGATACTTACGTTTACGGTAAAGGGCTACGGCCCCGGATATACCACGGCTTACGATATAGCGAACGGCGTGGTCTCGGGCGACGGTTATACCGGATTCACCACCGAGTACAGGTCGGTCGCTCCCATAACGGCATATCTTTATACGCTGTTCACCGGCTGGGGCATCTCCGCCGGCGCGGCGCAGACGGATATCATCATGCAGCTGTTCGTAAAACTGCCTTATCTGCTTGCGGACATCGCCCTCGTGAGCGTAATATACGCGCTCGCGGCGAAGTACACGAACAGATATGTGGCGCTCGCGCTGTCGCTGCTTTACTTCATCAATCCGCTTTCCTTCGTCGCTTCCTCGGCGTGGGGGACGGACATGGTGCTGCTCGCGCTCGCGCTTGTCGTTACGCTTTGGTTCGTGCTTTCCAAGAATATGTTCGGCATGTGTCTTGCGGCTGCGGTGAGCTGCCTTGTCAGCCCGTATGCGGTGTTCATAGTGCCCGTCGCGGGTTTCTACGCGGTGTATTCGACGGTCAAGTCCGTCATGAACATCGTCAAGGCTAAGCCGTCTTTCGATTCGGTCATGCGCGATCCCGCGTACTCCAACGTGTTCTATGCGCCGCTCTGCATCATCCTCGGTTTCGCGGTGATGTATCTGGTCAGCCTTCCCGCGTATTATGCGGACGGCATGGTGGGATTCGCGGACGTCATGAACCAGCTGTTCGTTCAGCCGTTCACGGTGGACAGCAGCGCCATATCTCACTTTACGGATAACGGTCTCAGCATATATACGGTGGTCACGAACAACTTCGTGTCCGTCGGACCGCAGTTCAAAACGCTGGTATTCGCGATAGTGTTCGTTGTCATCTCGGCGGCGTTCACGACGGTGTTCTACCTCATGAAGCGCAACCGCGCGAATCTCGTGCTCATCGCGTCCTTTATGGCTTATACCGTGGCGGTATACATGATGGGCTCCGACGAGTGGTCCCTTATGCCTGCGCTCATGCTCATGCTGCCCGCATTCGCGGCTACGAGAGACAGGCGCATCATCAAGGTGTTCGCGCTTACTTCGCTTTTCGCCGCTCTCAACGCGCTGCTTGCTCTTTACGGTGGCGGCATGCTTTCCGGCGATCTCATCACGGACGCGAACGCGACTAACATGAAGGAGCTCGGAGGAGCGCTCGGCGTGTTCTCCATACTGCTCTCCGTGCTCACCGTGCTCGTGCATATCTATTATACGGTCGTCGTGCTCGACGTCACCGTCGCCAGGAACAGAAAGGAATTCATCACCGACCGCACCTCCGGTTTCGGAGACTGCATGCGCAATTGGGTGAGAGGCTGACGCTGAAATTGCGGGGGAAAACATGCTTGCCAGGATCAACAGCTTCGGACTCAGCGGTATAGAGGGCTTTCCCGTTTCCGTGGAGATCGATATCGGGAACGGACTTCCGGGGACCGAGATAGTCGGTCTTCCGGATACCGCGACCAAAGAATCCAAAGAGCGGGTGAGGAGCGCGCTTAAAAACAGCGGCTTCCGCCTGTCTCCCAAGCGGGTGACGGTCAACCTTGCGCCCGCGGACATGAAGAAAGAGGGTTCGGCGTTCGATCTTCCCATCGCGCTCGGCATGCTGTGCGCGACGGAGCAGCTTTCTTCCGTCGGTCTCGGAGACGCGATCTTCGTCGGCGAGCTTTCTCTCGGCGGCGAGCTCGGCAAGGTGAACGGCATACTGCCCATACTTCTCGCCGCGAAAGAGGCGGGGTACCGCAGAGCGGTCATCCCTGCGGGCAATGCGGAAGAAGCATCGTTCGTCTCGGGGATAGATACTTATGCGTTCCCCGATCTGCGTTCGGTAACGGCATATCTGGCGGGCGGCAACGCTCTCCCTCTGGAAGTGCGCGACCCGCAGGCGGCTGCGGCGGACGCTCACGGCGAGGACCTGAAATACGTGAAAGGTCAGTACGCCGCGCGGCGGGCGATGGAGATCGCCGCGGCGGGAGGACACAACATACTCATGATAGGTCCTCCGGGCGGCGGAAAAACGATGCTCGCCAAATGTCTTCCGTCCATCCTTCCCGACATGAGCGCGGAAGAGATGCTGGAAACTACCAAGATACACAGCGTCGCGGGGATGCTGGAAGGCGGCATAGTGTGCCGCAGACCCTTCCGCAGCCCGCATCATACGGCGTCGAGGATCGCCCTTACGGGCGGCGGCGCGTCCGCACGTCCGGGCGAGATGTCGCTCGCACATAACGGAGTGCTGTTCCTCGACGAACTGCCCGAGTACCCCCGCGCCACGCTTGAGATACTGCGCCAGCCCGTCGAAGACGGCAGGATAACCGTGTCTCGCGCTGCGCGTTCGGTGGATTACCCGGCGCGCTTCATGCTTGTAGCGAGCATGAATCCCTGCCCGTGCGGCAACTACGGCAACCCGGCGGCGGAATGCACATGCACGCCGTCGCAGATAAGCCGGTATATGGCGCGCATCTCGGGTCCTCTTCTCGACAGGATAGACATCCATATCGAAGTGGGAGGAGTGACTTACGACGAACTGTCGTCGTCCGAGGACGCGGAGGATTCCGCTACCGTGAAGGCGAGAGTGAACGAAGCGCGTAAGGTGCAGCTCGCCCGTTTCGCGGGAAGCGGGATATATTGTAATGCGCAGATGAGCGGAGCGGACGTGCGTAAGTATTGCGCGATAGATGCGGAGAGCGAAAAGCTGCTGCGCTCGGCGTTTGCGAAACTCGGTCTGTCCGCCCGCGCTTACACCCGTATACTCAAAGTAGCCCGCACGATAGCCGATCTCGACGGATCGGAGCGCGTCATGAAAAAGCATATAGCGGAAGCGGTGCAATACCGCAGTCTGGACAGGAGCCGCAGGATATGACGGACGAACGCAAGGCATACTATTGGCTGCATACGAGCGGGCTCTCGCTGCGCCGCAGACACGCCTTGCTGGAGATATACGGCGCTCCGTCCGAGATCATGGCGGATCTCGGCTCGGAAAAATTGCGCGAGTTCTGCGGAGGCGCTTACGACGAAATGTTGCGCCGAGCGGATGAAAACGTGCTCAACGAAGAGCTTTACGGGCTGCGCCGCAAAGGTCTGCGGCTGCTCGTGACGGGGCACCCGGGTTATCCCGAAAAGCTGGCGGCGTGCGAAGAATATCCTCCGCATGTGCTGTATTGCAAAGGCAATACGGAACTGCTCGGCAGACCGACGCTCGCCGTAGTAGGTAGCCGCGCTTCCACCGATTACGGCAGAAGGGTCGCGGGCGAATGGGCGGCGGAACTGTCCGGAACCTTCGTCATCGTCAGCGGTCACGCGACGGGGATAGACACTTATGCGCTCCGCGGCGCGCTGGACGCGGGCGGCAGCGTGATATGCGTGCTCGCCTGCGGGCACGACCGCTTCGATATGCCGGAGTTCCTTTCCGCCGCGGGAGACCGCGCGCTCGTCATGAGCGCATACCCGCCCGGGTTCGTCGCGAACAAGTTCGTTTATCACGAACGCAACCGCTTGCTCAGCGGTATTTCGGACGGCGTGCTCATAGTCGAAGCGGGCGAAAAGAGCGGAGCGCTCATCACGGCGACGGCTGCGGCAGAGCAGGGCAAACCGTTGTTCGCCGTACCCGGCAGCGTCAATTCCACGCGTTCGGCGGGAACTAACGGACTGTTGCGTAACGGCGCGACCGCGGCGACGAGACCGGGCGACGTGCTCGAAGACATGGGCTACGAACGCGGGAGCGCGGCGGAAGAGCCGATTCTTACCGGTGAGCGCGCGACGGTCGCGGAACTTCTGCGCGAAGGCGATAAGCATTTCGACGACATCGCGGCAAAGCTCGGTAAAAGCGCGGGGGAGACGGCGGAGCTGCTCGGCGAAATGGAAATGGAAGGTATCGTGGAAAGAAAGATGATGAATAATTATTCATTACTCGTGAGGTAAGACTAAGTTTGAAACTCGTAGTTATCGAAGGTGTGGGTAAGAAACCCGCGATACAAAAATATCTCGGCAGCGGATACAAAGTGTTCGCTACGATGGGGCATGTGCGTGATCTTCCCGAAAAGACTCTCGCGGTGGACGTGGAAAACAACTTCAAGCCGACGTACGTCATCATGCCCAAAAAGAAAGAGGTGGTAGCCGAGCTGAAAAAAGCGGCACAATCCGCCGAATGCGTCTACCTCGCGACCGACCCGGACCGCGAGGGCGAAGCCATATCCTGGCATATCGCGACCATTCTCGGAATACCCGAGCACGAAAAGGCGCGCATAACCTTCAACGAGATATCCAAAAAAGCGATAACCAAGGCGCTCGAGTGCCCGAGAGAGATAGACAAGAGCCTTGTGGACGCGCAGCAGGCGCGCCGCGTGCTTGACAGGCTCGTGGGCTATAAACTGTCGCCCGTGCTTTGCCGCAAGATACAGAGCAAGCTGTCTGCGGGCAGGGTGCAGAGCGTAACGCTCCGCCTCGTGGTGGAGCGCGAGCGCGAGATCATGAATTTCGTACCCGAAGAATACTGGCCGTTCTTTTCCGTGCTTTCTCAGCGCGGCGGCAAGATAAGGGCAGCGCTCGCCACGAAAAACGGCTCCAAGTACAAGATAGGGAGCAAGGAAGAAGTCGACGAGGTCATAAAAGGGCTCGACGGTAAGCCGTATATAGTCACGAGCGTCAAAAAGACGGTGACCAAAGCGCATGCGCCCGCGCCTTTCCGCACGAGCACCATGCAGCAGGACGCCATCAACAAGCTCGGCATGAGCCTCAATCAGGTGTCTATGTCCGCTCAGTCGCTTTACGAAGGCGTGGATATCCCTGGCGAAGGCAAAGTCGCGCTCATAACCTATATACGAACGGACTCCACACGCGTTTCTCCCGAAGCGCAGGCTGCGGCGCGCGAGTTCATCGCGGCGCATTACGGCGCGGATTACGTTCCCGAAAAACCGAATATCTATGCAAGCAAGGGCAACGTGCAGGACGCTCACGAGGCGATACGTCCGATATCCCTCGAGCGCACTCCCGAAAGTCTCAAGGATCTCATATCCCGCAATCATTACCGCCTTTATAAGCTGATATACGAGAGATTCCTCGCCAGCCAGATGAGCGAAGCGAAGTACAACTCTCTTACGGCGGATATCGAGTGCGGCGACTACGGATTCAAAGTGACGGGCAGGACGCCCCTTTTCCCCGGTTATACCAAGGTGTACAGCGACAAGGAGAAGGATGACGACGATATGAAAAAACTGCCCGATCTCTCCGAAGGCGACCGTCCCGCGTTCGTGGAATATTCCTACGAGCAGAAATTCACCAAGCCGCCCGCGCGCTATACCGAAGCGACGCTCATAAAAGCCATGGAGGAAAAGGGCATAGGCCGCCCCGCGACATATCAGCCTACGGTATCGCTCATCGAAAAGCGCGCTTATACCGAGCGCGACGGTAAGTCGATAAAACCCACCGAGCTCGGGTTCAAGGTGTGCGACATGCTCATCATGTATTTCCCCGATATCATGGACGTGACTTTCACCGCGGAAATGGAATCCAAGCTGGATACGATAGAAGAAGGCGGCAAAGTCTGGCAGCAGCTCATCGGAGAATTCTATACGGGTTTTGAAAAAGAGATAGAAAAAGCGATGGGGGACGGATATAAGATGAAGGCGCCCGCGCAGGAGACCGACTATAAGTGCGAAAAATGCGGCTCGCCCATGGTCATCCGCGAGGGCAGGTACGGCAAATTCCTCGCCTGCTCGGCATACCCCAAGTGCAAGAACACCAAACAGCTGGACGAAAACGGCAACATAAAGGTGAAGACGGAAGAGCCGCCTGTGGAAACGGACGTCATTTGCGAGAAGTGCGGAGCGAAAATGGTCATCAAGACGGGTTCGCGCGGCAAATTCCTCGCATGTCCCAATTATCCCAAGTGCAAGAACACGAAGGAGTACGGTGAGGAGGAGCCCTTGCCGCTCTGTCCGCTGTGCGGCAAACCTCTGCGCCGCATCAATTACCGCCGCAGCGTGTTTTACGGCTGTACGGGTTATCCCGAATGTAAATTTTCGGTCACCGATAAACCTACGGACAAGAAGTGTCCGGTATGCGGTAGCATGCTCCTCGAAAAAGTGAAAAAGGACGGCGTGTACTATCGCTGTTCGGATAAGGATTGCAACTACTCCGCGAAAAAAACGGAGGACGCTAATGCCGCAGGCTGACGTTACGGTCATAGGCGCGGGGCTCGCGGGCAGCGAAGCCGCGCTCACGCTTGCCGAAAACGGAGTCAGAGCAGTCCTCGTCGATTGCAAACCCGAAAAGCTCGGACCGGCGAACGCGGACAGGAACTTCTGCGAGCTGGTGTGCAGCAATTCGCTCAAAAGCAACGATGTTACTACCGCGCACGGTCTGCTCAAAGCGGAGCTCAGAGTTCTCGGAAGTCGCGTGCTCGAAGAAGCGGAGAAATGCGCGGTGCCAGCAGGGTCTGCGCTCGCCGTGGACAGAGCGGCGTTCGCAATGCGCGTGACCGAACGTCTGCGCTCCTGCGGTGCCGTGATAGAGTGCGCGCTTGCGGGCGGGGAAGAGCCGCGCGGGCTTACGATAATAGCCACGGGACCGCTCACGCTGCCGCCCATGGACGCATTCATTGCGGACAATTTCGGCTCGCTGCATTTTTACGACGCGGAAGCGCCCATCGTGAGCGCGGACAGCATAGATAAAGAAAGGGCGTTCTTCGCCGCCCGTTACGGCAAAGGGAACGGCGAGGACTACCTCAACTGTCCGATGACGAAAGAGGAATACGACGCGTTTTACGACGCTCTCGTCACCGCCGAGCGCGCGATCGGGCATGAGTTCGAAAAAGGCGAGATATTCGAGGGCTGTATGCCCGTGGAAGTCATGGCAAGGCGCGGGCGTGACGCTCTGCGTTTCGGACCCATGAAGCCGGTCGGGCTCACCGACCCGAATACGGGCAAACGCGCTTACGCCGTGCTGCAGCTGCGCCGCGAGAACGCCGCGGGGGATATGTACAACCTCGTGGGGTTCCAGACCAATCTGAAGTTCGGCGAACAGAAACGCGTGTTCGGCATGATACCCGCGCTCCGCAACGCCGAGTATATGCGTTACGGCGTCATGCACCGCAACACTTACATCGACGCGCCGTCGTCGGTGGATATGTTTTTCCGCTCAAAGAAAAACGATAAACTGTTCATCGCGGGTCAGCTGTCCGGTGTGGAAGGATATGTCGAAAGTATTGCTTCTGGCAAACTCGCGGCAATGCACGCGCTGCGCATGCTGCGCGGAAAAGAGCCGCTGCCTTTACCCGAAACGACGATAGTGGGCGCGTTGTCGCGTTATATCTCAACGCCGAACGACGACTTTCAGCCGATGAATGCCAATCACGGTCTGCTGCCGCCCCTCGGAGAAGTGCGCGACAAACGCAGGCGCAAAGAGATGTATGCCGAGCGTTCGCTCGCCGACTTAAAGAAATATACGGAGATGTATTGATATATGAAGATCAGAGGAACTACGATAGTGGCCGTCCGCCGCGACGGCAAAACGGCTATCGCCGGCGACGGTCAGGTGACCGCGGGCGAGACCACGATAATGAAGAGCAACGCCGTAAAGGTGCGCAGGCTGTACGACGATAAGGTCGTCGTGGGTTTCGCCGGCTCGGTCGCCGACGCATTCACTCTCTGTGAGCGTTTCGAAGAGATGCTCCGCAAGTATGCGGGCAACCTTATGCGCAGCGCCGTGGAGCTTGCTCAGCTGTGGCGCAGCGACAAGATCATGCGCAAGCTGGAAGCCATGATGATAGTGGCGAATTCCGAGGAGATGTTCCTCGTGGACGGTACCGGAAACGTCATCGAACCCGAAGACGTCTGTGCGATAGGCAGCGGCGGAAATTACGCGCTGTCCGCGGCGCGCGCGCTTCTCCGCCATACGGACATGAGCGCTAAAGATATCGCTGCGGCGAGCCTTAAAATAGCTGGCGAGATCTGCGTGTACACCAACGATCACGCGACGATAGAGGAGGTCTGACATTTATGAGCATGTCTCCCAAGCAGATAGTTGCGGAACTCGACAGATACATCATCGGTCAGTCCGAGGCAAAGCGCGCGGTGGCTATCGCACTGCGCAATCGTTACAGGAGGAGCAAACTGACCGAGGAGCTCCGTCAGGAGATCACTCCGAAAAACATAATAATGAAGGGCCCCACCGGCGTAGGCAAGACCGAGATCGCCCGCCGCCTCGCAAAGCTCGTCAAAGCGCCTTTTATCAAGGTGGAAGCGACCAAGTTCACCGAGGTCGGTTATGTGGGGCGCGACGTGGAATCCATGATACGCGACCTTGTGGAAACTTCCGTCCATCTCGTCAAAGAGGAGAAGATGGCGGAAGTGGAATCGGTCGCCAGGGAAGAGGCGGAGAAGCGCATACTCGAAGTGCTGCTTGCCGAAAAGAAGCGTAAGAATTCTGACGGCGCGACCGCAGTCATGCGCGAAACGCTCTTAAAATCCCTCCGCGAAGGCAGAGAGGACGACAGGCTCATCGAAGTGGAACTTACCGAAGCGCCCAAACCCATCGAGATGCCGGGCGGCATGGGCATGGAGATAAACCTCGGCGAGATGCTGGGCGGGCTCATGCCCAAGCGTAAAAAGAGCCGCAAAGTGACCGTAAAAGAGGCGATGGACTACTTTATCGTGGAGGAGAGCGAAAAACGCCTCGATCAGGATGCGATAAACACCGAAGCTCTTCGCCGCGCCGAACAGGAAGGCATCATCTTCATAGACGAGATAGACAAGATAACTTCCCGCGGCAACGGTACTTCGGGCGCGGATGTCAGCCGCGAAGGCGTGCAGCGCGACATACTTCCCATCGTGGAAGGCTGCACGGTGCAGACGAAGTACGGCAGCATCAAGACCGATTTCATCCTCTTCATCGCTTCGGGCGCGTTCATGCTTGCGAAAGTGGAGGACCTCATACCCGAACTCCAGGGACGTTTCCCGATCAGAGTGGAACTCGGCAGTCTGACTTTCGACGACTTCGTGAAGATACTCACGATCCCCGAGAACGCGATAACCAAGCAGTACGCCGAGCTTCTCAAAGTGGATAACGTCGACCTGTCGTTCTCGGACGACGCGATAGAAGAGATCGCCCGCATAACCGCCGCGGAGAACGAAACGATGGAAGATATCGGAGCGCGCCGCCTGCACACCGTTATGGAGAGCCTGCTCGACGATATATCCTTCAACGCGAGCGGCGATCATCCGATGGTGGAAGTGAAGATAGACAAAAATTACGTCCTCGAACATCTCGGCAAAGAGGCGAGGATACTCAATCTCAAGAGATATATCATCTGACCATGATCAATATTCCGAAAGGCACAAAAGACGTACTTCCTTCCGAGAGCCGCAAGTGGCAGTATGCGGAAGGGAAGCTGCGCGGCGTGGCGGCGCTGTATAACGCGCACGAGATACGCACGCCTACCTTCGAGCACACCGAACTCTTCGTGCGGTCGATAGGCGACGAAACGGACGTGGTATCCAAGGAGATGTACACGTTCGAGGATAAGGGCGGCAGGTCGATCACTCTGCGCCCCGAGGGCACCGCGCCCGTAGCTCGCAGCTATGTGGAGAACTCGCTGGATTCCATGTCGCTGCCTCTCAAAACGTATTATATCATATCCGCGTTCAGGTACGAGCGTCCGCAGGCGGGACGTCTGCGTGAGTTCCACCAGTTCGGCGCGGAAGTGTACGGCGCCACGAGTCCGTACCTCGACCTCGACTGCATATCGTTCGCATACGACGCTCTGCGCGCGCTCGGGCTGAAAAACATACGGCTCAAGCTCAATTCCATAGGCTGCGCGGAGTGCCGCAAAAAGTATGTGGACGCTCTGCGCGGATATTTCGCCGGTCACCTCGACGAGATGTGCGCCACCTGCCGCGAGCGTTACGGCAGGAACGCGCTGCGCCTGCTCGACTGCAAGAACCCCGAATGTAAAAAGATAGCCGAAGGCGCGCCCGTGATACTCGACTATCTCTGCGACGACTGCCGCGCGCACCACGATAAGCTGTGCTCGCTGCTCGACTCGAGCGGCATCCCTTACGAGATCGATCCCGGCATAGTACGCGGGCTGGATTATTACACGCGGACGGTGTTTGAATTCGTGACCGAAGAACTCGGCGCACAGGGGACTGTGCTCGGCGGCGGACGTTACGACGATCTCGTAGAGTCCATAGGCGGCAAGCCCACCGGTTGCGTGGGGTTCGCGATGGGTATGGAGCGCGCGCTCATGCTCATGGAGAAACAGGGAGTGGACTTCGGTGAAGACAGGCTCGACGTATTCGTGATAAGCCAGTCGCCCGAGCTTGCGGGAGACTGCATGACGATAGTGTCCGGACTCCGCCGTGCGGGCGTGAGCGCGGATACCGAAATGACGGGCAGGAGCATGAAGGCTCAATTCAAATATGCGGATAAACAGCGCGCGCGGTTCGCGGTCGTCATAGGCGGCAACGAGCTCGAAAGCGGCAGAGTGAAGATAAAGAGATTATCCGACGGCAAAGAAGAAGAGTGCGGCATATCCGAGATAGCCGCGCGCGTAAAGGAGACTATATAAAAAATGGCTGAACTGATGAGCGGTATGAAAAGGACCGCGTATTGCACGGAATTCACGCCGGACGACGTGGGCAGAAAGGTGACCGTTACCGGTTGGGCGGACAGCTGGCGCAACCACGGCGGGCTGATATTCATCGACCTCCGCGACAGAAGCGGAGTCATGCAGGTGGTGTTCGACCTGTCCGCGATAGGCGAGAAGGGCTTTGCGAAAGCGGAAGCGATAAGAACGGAATACGTCATCGCGGTGACGGGCACCGTCCGCATGCGCGACGACGACAGAGTGAACCCCCGTCTCAAGACGGGCAATATAGAGATACTCGCGAGCGAGCTTCGTATACTTTCCGAGGCGGAGAACCTGCCTTTCGGTATATCCGAAGCGGCTTCCGTCAACGACGCGACGAGGCTCAAGTACAGATATCTCGAGCTGCGCACTCCCCGTCTGCAGGAGATACTCATGCTCCGCAGCAAGATATGCCATGCGGCGCGCAACTACATGGATGATAACGGCTTTATCGAGATAGAAACCCCATTCCTCTGTCGTTCCACACCCGAGGGCGCGAGAGACTACCTCGTTCCCAGCCGCGTGCATAAAGGCGAGTTCTACGCGCTGCCGCAGTCGCCGCAGCTGTACAAGCAGATACTCATGATAAGCGGCATGGACAAGTATTACCAGATAGCCAAGTGCTTCCGCGACGAAGACCTTCGTGCCGACCGTCAGCCCGAGTTCACGCAGATAGACATGGAGATGTCTTTCGTCGCCGATCAGGAGGACGTCATGGGCGTCGCCGAAGGCATGATGCGTAAAGTCTTCAAAGAGACGAATGGCATAGAACTTCCTAAAAAGATCCGCCGCATGACGTACAAAGAGGCAATGGAGCGTTTCGGCTCGGACAAGCCGGATACGCGTTTCGGCCTCGAACTCATAGACGTGACCGACCTCGTGAAAGGCTGCGGGTTCCAGGTGTTCTCGGGAGCCGTAGAACGCGGCGGCAGCGTGCGTATGATAAACGCGAAAGGCTTCTACAAGGGCGGAGATCAGGCGATACTCTCCCGCAAGGACGTAGACGCGCTGCTTCCTTTCGTGAAAACGTACAAGGCGAAAGGTCTTGCGTGGATCGCCGTCAAAGAAGAGGGCTTGCAGTCTCCGATAATCAAGTTCCTCGGCGACGATCTCACGAAAAAGATACTCGAGCGCGCGAATGCCGAAGTGGGCGATATCATCTTCTTCGGTGCGGATACCGACGAGATCGTGTTCGCGTCCCTCGGCGCGCTGCGACTCAAACTCGCGAGGATAGGACATCTGATCCCCGAGAATACTTACGACTTTTTGTGGGTGACCGAGTTCCCGATGTTCCATTACGACGAGACGGAAAAGCGTTACGTTGCCGAACATCATCCTTTCACGATGCCCATGGAAGAGGATCTGTCTCTTCTCGATACCGATCCTTCCAAGGTGCGTTCGCAGGCTTACGACTTCGTCATCAACGGTTACGAAGCGGGCGGCGGCAGCGTCAGGATCCATTCGCAGGAGATACAGAGCAAGGTGTTCGATCTGCTCGGCTTCTCGGAAGAAGAGCAGCAGGCGAAGTTCGGATTCTTCGTCACCGCGCTCAAATACGGCACTCCTCCGCACGGAGGTCTCGCATTCGGTCTCGACAGGCTCGTGATGCTGCTGTCCGGCACCGAGGACATAAAGGACGTCATCGCGTTCCCCAAAGTGCAGAACGCTTCCGACCTCATGAGCGAATCGCCTTCGCCCGTCGAAGCCAAACAGCTCAAGGAGCTCGCTCTCAAAGTAGAACTGCCGCAGGCATAACATAAGAGGAGAAAATATCAATGGATCTCGAACTCATCGGAAAAACGGACAAAGAAGTCGCGGACTCCATGCTCCGCGAACTCAGGCGCCAGCAGGGGAACATCGAGCTCATCGCGAGCGAGAACTTCGTTTCCCGCGCCGTGATGGAAGCAGTCGGCTCCCATCTGACCAACAAGTATGCCGAGGGCTATCCCGGAAAGCGTTATTACGGCGGCTGCGTATATGTGGACGAGGTGGAAGACCTCGCGATAGAGCGTGCCAAGAAGCTGTTCGGCTGCAATTATGCGAACGTACAGCCTCACAGCGGCGCAAACGCCAACCATGCCGCGTTCTTCGCCCTTCTCGAAACGGGCGATACGTATATGGGCATGAGCCTCGCGTGCGGCGGACACCTCACGCACGGCAGCCCCGTCAATTACAGCGGCAAGCAGTATAACGTCGTCCCGTACGGGCTCAATGCCGAAACCGAAACGATAGATTACGACGAGGTTGAGCGTCTTGCTCTCGAATGCAAACCCAAGCTCATACTTGCGGGCGCGAGCGCATACCCGAGAGTCATCGATTTCAAGCGTTTCCGCGAGATATGCGACAAAGTGGGCGCGTATTTCATGGTCGACATCGCGCACATCGCCGGACTCGTGGTCGCGGGCGAGCATCCTTCGCCCTTCCCGTATGCGGACGTCGTTACTACGACCACGCATAAAACGTTGCGCGGTCCCCGCGGCGGTCTCATCCTTTCCAACGACGAGGAGATCGCCAAAAAGATAAACAAAGCCATCTTCCCGGGAACGCAGGGAGGCCCGCTCATGCACGTCATCGCGGGCAAAGCGGTCGCGTTCAAGGAAGCGCTTTCGGACGAGTTCAAAGCGTACCAGCATCAGGTCATCCTCAACGCCCGCGCCATGGCGGACGAGTTCAAAGCTCAGGATATCGATATGGTCTCCGGCGGCACGGATAACCACCTCATGCTGATAAAGCTCGTCAAGAACGGCGTGACGGGCAAAGAACTCGAGCATCTTCTCGACGAGTGCCACATCACGGTCAACAAGAATGCGATCCCCAACGATCCGCAGAAGCCTTTCGTCACCAGCGGTATACGCGTAGGCGTGCCGGCGGCGACGACTAGAGGTATGAAGGAACCCGAGATGCGCACGATCGCGAAGCTCATAAGCAAGGTCATAAAAGAGAAGGACGCGGCGCTCGGCGAAGTGTCCGCAAGCGTAGCCGAACTGTGCGGCAGATTCCCGCTGTACCCCGAGCTCGGCTGAAAAGAAAACGGGTGAGCGCCCGCCGACAGGCGGGCGCGTCGTTTTTACGGAGCATATCATGACGCGTATTTATTTGGACAATGCGGCGACTACGCCCGTAGACGGCAGAGTGCTGGAACAGATGCTGCCGTATTTTTCCGAGCGTTTCGGGAACGCGGATTCCGTGCATTCTTTCGGCAGGGAAGCCGCGGCTGCGGTGGATAACGCCAGAAGAAAACTCGCGGGAGTGCTCGGCGTGCGGCAATCGGAGGTGTTTTTCACATCCTGCGGTACCGAGTCGAATAATTGGGCGATCAAGGGTGTAGCCGATGAAATTTGCGCAAATTCGGTAAAAAAGCGCATTATTACGTCTGTCATAGAACATGATTCCGTGCTCTCTTCGTGTAAAACGGTCGGAATGAAGGGCGCGGATACGGTATATCTCCCCGTCGGAGCGGACGGGACGGTATCTCCCGAAGCCTTGAAAAACGCGATAAACGGAGAGACCGCGCTCGTATCCGTCATGGCGGTGAACAACGAAACGGGCGTGGTCCAGCCCGTGCGCGAGCTGGCTGAGATAGCTCACGGCTGCGGCGCGTTGTTCCATACGGACGCTGTCCAGGCGGCATGCACTCAGGACCTTAAAGCGCTTGCCGCCGTCTCGGATATCATGAGCCTTTCCGCGCATAAGTGCGGCGGACCCAAAGGCGCGGGCGTGCTGTACGTCCGCAAGGGGGTGCGCATAGGAGATCTGATGGACGGCGGCGAGCAGGAGCGCGGTCGTCGCGGCGGAACGGTGAACGTTCCCGCAGTCATCGGCTGCGCCTGCGCTTTCGAGCTTGCCGCGAAAGAGCGGGAAAGCGTCTCGGCAAAGCTGAGTCGACTGTGCGATATATTCCTTTCGCGTATCGCGTCCGCGGGCGGCATAACGGTGAACGGCGGCGGGCGCGCTTCCGGGATAGTCAATATCCGCGCGGAGGGCGTGACCGACGATTCGCTGCTCCACCTGCTCGATCTTGCGGGAGTAGCGTGCAGCGCGGGCGCGGCATGCTCTTCGGGCTCGTCCGAGCCTTCGCATGTGCTCCTGGCTATGGGGCTTACGGAGGAGCGGGCGCGCGGCAGCGTGAGGGTATCTTTCGGCAGAAACAATACCGAGGAAGAGGCGGAAGAAGCCGCGCGGCGTTTCGTCGAAGCGGTCGGTCTCGCGAGGGAACGGAAAAATAAGTAAAAACGGCGGTCGGCGCATAACGGCAGTCGGTTTTTGCCGAAACTAACCGCGGAGGTGAGATATGAAAGGACTCATATTGGGACTTGCCGCAGGTATGGCGGCGGGCGCGCTGCTCTCCGCGAATTTCTCCGAAGTGCGTAAGCTGGCGAAAAAAGCGGGAGAAGCCGTAAGCATGGGCGGAAAGCCGCAGAACGCGGGAAAAAGCGACTGCGAATGCGGCGAAGACTGCGGCTGCGGAAAATGCGACTGCGAAGAAGAGGGCGGCTGCCGGGACGATCTGTCCTGACGCAGGACGGCAAGAACGAAGGCGGAAAGCGCGGGATCGCGTTTTCCGCCTTTTGTCCGTACCGAGTGCGTTTTCGTTTGCCCATATCGGGCGGAAATGTTATACTTAAGGCGTAACGAAGGAAGAAGGAGGGCAGTTCATGAGCGAACTTCGCAAGATACCGAATGTGGGGAAAGCGACGGAAAATGCGTTGACAGCCATGGGCTATACGACCATAGAGTCGCTTAAAAGTAGGAGCGCGGAGCAGCTGTATGCGGAAGAATGCGCTTTGCGCGGGGAACTCATCGACCGCTGTCAGCTGTACCTGTACCGAGCCGTAGAGTATTTCGTGAATACCGCCGAGCCCGATCTTTCCAAATGTCCGTGGTGGTTTTGGAAGGACGAATTCGTCGAGCCTTCTCCCTGCGGCGCGGCGTGCGTCGAATGCGGCATGTTCCCGAAGACCTGTGCCGGCTGCCGCAAGATAAAGGGTAAACCGTATTGGCTGCGATATGCGGGCGGAGACGTCTGCGGAGTATATGACTGCTGCGTCGGCGTAAAGAAACGGCAGAATTGCGGAGGATGCGAGTTTCTCCCTTGCGGGAAATTCACAAAAGATCCCACGATCTCAGACGAACAAAACGACGAAAACTTAAAAAAGATGCTCGGACGATTGAAATGATGCTCCGCGACGGCGGTATTTTGCGGATATCGGTATCGATATGCTTTCCGTTTTGTCTGCCGCGAGCGACCGATGATCTGTTTCGTTGTCCGCTTTCGCGATCGAGATATCTTTATCCGTCCTAAGATCCGCTCTCCGGGAAAGTCCCGTTCGTCGGAAAGGAGCATGCGCGGCGTATTTTTTTAAGACTGTCTCACATATTTTTATGGATACTATTTTTTTTTAGGATGATAAAATTTTGCGGCAATACTTGCAAAAGCCGTAACTGCGCTGCTTTGTTCATGCCATGAACAGGTACTTGTCGAATTACGGTATCTCTTTGCTTTGAGACAATTCGCTTATTTCCTCGACTTTTGTAAACCCGTTTTTATTCATTTTATATTCCAGACGTTTGGGCAGATTTATTGAGCGTAGGAAGAAAATCAATCGACCTATGAGCCAAACAAAAATTAAGATTTCGGACAGAACGCAACATATTATCTTCGACCATAAAGGCATACGTTTCCATAATGATTTATTGCGCTCAATATTGCCGTCAATTTGTTTTCCCTCTATTTTTGCCCGATAAACATAAGAGCCATAGATAAAACTTCGGCATAAAGATATTTCGACTGTATCATTGTTCAGATTGATAAGAGCGTTCTTTTCTTCCGCTTGCAGAAAGAAAACATTATGTTCCTTTCCAGTAACATTGATTTTAGGCGCAATCAAAATGTATATTGAACACAAAGCAATAAATCCGCTGACGCCTATGCCGGTGTAAGCATTAAAAATGTCGGTATTTACAGTTTTCGTTGCCGAATTATAGTCAAGTATTGTCGTTTGCGTTGTCAATATGGCTATCAACGCAATACATAAATTTATTATCTTTATGTCCCGAAACAAAAGCCCTTTATCCTTAACCTGCAAGATACCCGCTATCGCAAAGCCAAATTCGGAAAAGGATATAAGGGCAAATAAATATACATAAACAATACTATATTCTTTGACCGTATGCCCCGATAAAATGAATTTACACATATAGCCATTATAAAATATACCCGACAAAAACAAAAAGATTGCGGCTATAAGGTTGTATCTCTTAAAATCGCGCTTCCGCTTTATTAAACCGATAATACACACTAATTTTGCAAGTAATATGACAAAGGTATAAACGGCTATTATGCAAAGAATATAGTCTATAAAAAGCCCGATAACGAGTTTTCCGCTTGAAAGAATTGCAGAACAGCATAAACTTAAAATCGTTTTCACTATCATCTTCTGTTCGAATGATAATTCTGTATATTTGCGGAATAAATTACTCATTTGTCGGGCTTCCTTTGGACATTATACTTTATAAGCCGTGAACGTTCATCATAAATTACTTATCAGATTAAATCTGCGCGAAGCAGATCGTTTCCTTTTTCGAGAATGTTTGCAAGTTTTTCTTCCGTCTGATCAATCACGGGCAAAACCTGTTTTATTCTCTTTGCGACGATTTTTTTATAGATAAAATAATTTACTCCGCATAACGCAAGCCCGATTACGCCGAGAACGATGCCGCCGATAAGTGCAGGAATGCTGTTCTCAATCAGCATTACAAGGCACATACCTCCGCCGAGTACAAGCGTTGCAAAAACACCGAAAATATAGGCAAAAATATTTGCTCCCATTGTTTTTGACTGTTGCAGTCGGTTTATCGCTTCAAACGTATCTTCCGCCTGCCGTTCCAGTTTCGTAAGTTCCTGCTTATGCTTTTGTTTTCTGTCGCGTTTGAGCGATATTGTTACGTCGCCGATGACCGTAGGCGTTGTTCCCGTGATTTCCCACCCGAACGCTTCGTACATATCCATTGCTTTTGTTTGGTCTTTCGTTTTGACATTGACCGTCTTATATTCATAAGACACAAAATCTTTGTCCTGCATTTGAAACATATCTCCTTTGATTACTTGATTTGTCTTGCGAATGTCGCCCGTCGCGCGTTTCGGTTGACTTTTCCGTGAGACAAGTGTATCATATAATAAAAGGCGGCAAAAATCAACCGCCTGAAATGCCGATTAGACATTATATCAAAAAGTGTCCGCGCAAATGAGACAGTATAGGAGGTTTTGTATCGTGGAATACGCACCGGAAGAATATACAAAGCATTATATCGTAACGGCGCTCTTTAAGTTGATGAACGAATATACGTATGAAAAGATCACGGTAAAAGACATTGTTGAAAAAGCCGGTGTAGGAAGGGCAACTTTTTATCGTTATTTCAAAAGTAAAGAAGAAGTCATTATATATTACTTTCAGCATCACACACGGGAGTTTGTATTCAAACAGCATTTTTATCCCCGTTGCAGAGAAGATTATATAAAAGTCGTGACAGATGTTTTAACAATGTTTAAGGACAATATAGAACCATTCAGGCTGCTAAAAAAAGCACATCTGTGCGACTTATATCTTGACTTTCTCAATCAAAATTTTGTAAAGACATTTGAACGCGACAATCCCGATAAAAACAGATATCTGCCGTATCTCTATGCCGGGATGCTATACAATATTTCAATCAAATGGCTGGAAGATAATTGCGCCGAAGAAATTACTGCCATGGCTACTCTCATTGTCGATGCAATTTATAGGGAATAAATATTTCCCGGGTCCGTAAAATCGTCGCTTAAAACACATATGGAAACGAATTTTGAGCCGAGTGAGGAAGACCTTGCTTGGTTTTTAGCTTAAGCATAAATAAACCGCCGCTTAAAGCGGCGGAATTAAAATCTTTAAGATACGAGACAAATCCTCCTGCGGTATACTTTTGGTTGAGGTGACCGACCGCAACGAAGGAAGAGACCGCAGGATGGATACTTTTACCGAAATAAGAGGGAGGAAGCGGTCATACCGCTTTTTTCGTTTGCGGAAAACTTTTGCCTCTTTTCGGTTTACAATCTCCCGCGGATATGTTATGATATTACAAATGAAAATGCTGGGGATAGATTACGGCGACAGGTATGTCGGTTTCGCGGAGTGCGACAGCGAGGAGATACTCGCGTATCCGCTGGATACGGTGCGCGTCGGAAGCATGCGCGAAGCGATATCCGTGGCGGCGGAGATAGCGGAGCGCGACGGCGTAAAACTTATCGTCGTCGGACTACCGCTCATGCCGGACGGCAACGAGGGGGAGCGCGCTTCCAAAACGCGCGCTTTCGGCAGAGTGCTCGCCAAAGTCACGGGGCTTCCCGTCGAGTATGCCGACGAGCGTCTCACCACCGTTCAGGCGGAAGGATATCTTGCCGAGGGCGGAGTGAAGAAACGCGACATGAAAAAGTATACGGACAAGCTGTCCGCTCAGATAATACTTTCCGACTATATGAACGCCGCGAAGGCGAGGAGAACATAACATATGGCAGACGACAAGGTGCAGATCATCGACGACGAAGAGGTCATCACTCTCTTCGACGAGGACAACAACCCGATGGACTTCTACGAAGTCGCGGTAGTGGAATACGAAGGCGAGCTTTACGCTCTTCTTCAGCCCGCTGAGGAGATCGAAGGTATCGCCGAGGACGAAGTGCTCATTTTCCGTATAGGCGAAGGCGAAGCGGGCGGCGAAGGGGACGAGGAAGAGGATTATTTCTACCCCGTAGAGGACGAAGCCGTTCAGGAAGCGGTGTTCGAGGAGTATCTCCGCGCGTCGGCGGACGAGGAATGCGACGGCGATTGCGCAGGTTGCGGAGCTCCCTGCGACGAGAAAGAGGACAAATAACGCGGCAATATCCGCCGACTGAGGAAAACGCCGATAAAAGGCATGAAAACATGCGTCAAATCGGTTGATTTTCCTTTTTCGTTATGATATAATTCATACGTTTGAATACGCACCCGTGCGCGCCCTTACTGTGCGGCTCCGAGCCGATTACGGGGTAAAAACCAAACGCGCGGGGAGGAAAACAGGAGGACAAAATGGCTAATGTTGTTTCGATGAAACAGCTGCTGGAAGCGGGCGTCCACTTCGGTCACGCGACGAGAAAGTGGAATCCCAAGATGAAGAAGTACATCTACACCGCGAGGAACGATATCCATATCATCAACCTCGAAAAGACCGTCGGACTTATCGACGAGGCGTACGCATTCATCAAGAGCGTAGTGAGCGGCGGCAAGTCCGTGCTTTTCGTGGGAACGAAGAAGCAGGCTCAGGACGCTATCGCGACGGAAGCTCAGCGCTGCGGTATGTATTACATCACCGAGCGTTGGCTGGGCGGCACGCTCACCAACTTCACGACCATCCGTCAGAGCATCGAGAAGCTCAACCGCATCAATCAGATGGAGAGCATGAACGAGTTCTCTCTTCTTCCCAAGAAGGAAGTGCTCAAACTCGTCCAGACGAGAGATAAGCTGGAAGCCAACCTCGGCGGCATCAAGGAGATGCGCACTCTTCCGGGCGCTCTGTTCGTGGTCGACCCCAAGAAGGAGCACATCGCGATAAGCGAAGCCCGTTCGCTCGGCATCCCCATCGTCAGCATGGTGGATACCAACTGCGATCCCGATATGGTGGATTACGTTATCCCCAGCAACGACGACGCCATCCGCGCCATCAAGCTCATCGCGAGCGCCATGGCGGACGCGGTCATCGAAGCGAGAGAGGGCGAGGAAGCTCTTGCCGAGAAGCGTGAGGCGGCTGCCCGCGCTGCTGCGGAAGAGACCGTTGCCGCTGCAGAATAACGGAGGTTATACTTTATATGAGTTTTACGGCTAAGGACGTGGCGGAGCTTCGTGAGATCACGGGCGCCGGCATGATGGATTGCAAAAAAGCTCTCGTCCACACGGACGGAGACAGAGAGAAGGCTATCGAATATCTCAGAGAGATAGGCGTGAGCATCGCCGCCAAGAAGGCGAGCCGCATCGCGAGCGAGGGTCTTATCGGCGGTTATACCGACGACAAGACGGGCGTTCTCGCGGAGCTCAACTGCGAGACGGACTTCGTCGCGAACACCGACGGTTTCCGCGCGCTCGTTGCAAAAGCCGCCAAGGCGGTCGCGGACAACGATCCCGCGAGCACGGAAGCGTGGCTGGAGTGCAAAGTCGACGGCATGACGCTCACCGAGCTCATGAACAGCGAGACGTCCAAGTGCGGCGAGAAGATCACGGCGCGCCGCTTCGAGAAGTTCGCGCTTGCGGGCAACGGCGTGGAAGAGATATATCTCCACAACGGCGGCAAGATAGGCGTCATGCTCGAAGTCGAGACGGATAAGCCCGCTACCGACGAAGTAAAGACCATGGCTCACGATATCGCGATGCACATCGCGGCGTTCTCGCCTTCGTATATTTACGAGAGCGAAGTGCCCGAGGAATATGTGGCTAAGGAAAAGGCGATCCTTCTCGCTCAGGCGAAGAACGATCCCAAGAACGCGAACAAGCCCGACGCCATCCTCGAAAAGATGCTTTCCGGCAGACTTCAGAAGAGCCTTAAAGAGATATGCCTTATCGAGCAGCCTTTCGCAAAGGATTCTTCGATAACGGTGGCTCAGCTGGTCGCGAACGTATCCAAGTCCGCGGGCATGAACATCAGACTCGTGAGATTCGTCAGACTCGTCATGGGAGAAGGTCTCGAAAAGAAGACGGATAACCTTGCCGAGGAAGTCGCGAAGATGTCCGGCAAATAAAAAACAAAAAAGGAACGCTTCGGTGTTCCTTTTTCTTAAAAAGGGAACTATCTAAGGAGAGATCAGAGCAGATGTATAAAAGAGTGCTGTTGAAGATAAGCGGCGAAGCTCTCGGCGGAGAGAACGGGATGGGCATAGATCCGGCAATGGTGGATCATGTCGTCGATCAGATAATAGAGATACACAACCGCGGAGTGGAAGTGGCTGTCGTCATGGGCGGCGGCAACTTCTGGCGGGGCAGGCAGGGCATCAATATGGACCGCGTGACCGCGGACCACATGGGCATGCTGGCGACGATAATGAACGGTCTCGCGCTCCAGGACGCGATAGAGAAGAAGAACGTTCCTTCGCGCCTGCAGACGGCGCTTTCCATACCGTCCGTAGCGGAGCCGTTCATCCTCAGAAAGGCGCTCCGCCATTTCGAGATGGGACGCATCGTGCTGCTCGCCTGCGGCACGGGCAACCCGTATTTCTCCACTGACACGGGGGCGGCTCTCCGCGCCGCGGAAATAGGCGCCGACGTGCTCCTTATGGCTAAAAACGTGGACGCGGTATACGACAGCGATCCGAGAAAAAACCCGAATGCGCGTAAGTTCGATAAGATATCTTATCTCGACGTCATCAATCTCAGGCTCGCGCACATGGATACTACGGCGATAACCACTTGTATGGAAAACAACATACCCATCATAACTTTCGACCTTGCGGGCAAGGATAATATCGTAAAAGCCGCGATGGGAGAGAAAATAGGAACATATATAAGCGCACAGGCGTAAAAACGTTTGTCTGACGCGTGAATATGTGATATAATCACGTTATAAAATAACGGAGGGATATAATGTTACCCGAACTCGAAGAAGAACTTCTCGTGCTCGAAGAAAAGCTCGAAAAGGCGGTGGATCATCTTTCTGCCGAATATGTGACCGTGCGCGCGGGACGCGCCAATCCCAAGATACTCGACAACATCGTCGTCGATTATTACGGATCGCCCACGCCCCTTAAACAGATGGCAAACATAACCGTGCCCGAAGCGCGCATGCTCGTTATCAATCTGTTCGACAAGAGCGCCACCAAGGAGGTGGTGAAAGCCATCGCCGCTTCGGATATAGGCATCAATCCTACGGACGACGGCAAAGTCATCCGCCTCGTGTTCCCTCAGCTTACCGAGGAGCGCAGAAAGGAGCTCGTCAAACAGGTAAAGAAGATGTCAGAGGACTGCAAAGTCGTGCTGCGCAACGAGCGCCGCGACGCTCTCGATAAAGCCAAGAAGCTCAAAAAGGATATGAACTTCTCCGAAGACGAGCTTGCTTCTTTCGAGAAAGACGTGCAGAAATATCTCGACAAATACATCGACGGCGCCGAAGATCTTTACAAGGCAAAGGAAAAAGAGATACTTGAGATCTGAAGGACCTTTGCCGCGGCATATCGCCTTCATCATGGACGGCAACGGCAGGTGGGCGAAAAAGCGGCTCCTGCCGCGTAAATTCGGTCATCGCGAAGGAGTTAAGACGATAGACCGTATCGCCGACTGCGTGTTTGAGCGGGGGATAAAATATCTTACCCTGTTCGCGTTTTCGACGGAGAATTGGAAGCGCCCGGCGGACGAAGTTTCCGGGCTGCTTTCGCTTTTCGCGGGATATCTCCGCCGCAAAGTACCGAAAATGGTAAAGAACGGCGTCGTGCTGCGCGTGATAGGTTCCGCCCGCGGGCTGGACGAAAAAACGCGCAAGCTCATCGACGACGCTTACGAAAAGACAAAGAACGGGACGCGCGGCGTACTTACCGTCTGTTTCGATTACGGCGGCAGGGCGGACATAGTGGCTGCGGTAAACAAATGCGTGGAGAGCGGAACGCTCGTGAGCGAAGAAACTTTCCCGGGATTTCTGCAGACGGCGGGACTGCCCGATCCGGACATAGTGGTACGCACGGGCGGCGAAAAGCGCATAAGCAACTTTTTGCTTTATCAGATGGCGTATTCCGAACTGTATTTTTCGGATACGCTGTGGCCCGATCTTACGGAAAAGGATCTGGACGGGATCCTCTCCGTCTACGCCCGCACGGACAGGCGTTTCGGGGGAGTGGACGAGGACGATAATATATGAGAAACAGATGTTTATACGGAATGTTCATGTTCCTGATAGTCGTGGGCGTATTGTTCCTGGCATTTTACGTGTCGGGATTGGTGTATGATATCTTCATACTCCTGCTCATGATACTTGCCGCGCACGAAATGACGAACGCGCTCGCGTTCCGTTTCGACAAACCGGGATTTTTCATGCAGGTGCTGACGATACTCGTAAGTTACGCGGTATTCAAAACGGTGAGCGTTCTGACTTACTCGGACGATCCTTACGGTTTCCATGCGATAATGGCTTACTTTATCGCGCTCGTGACGATGTTCATCATCGTGTTCGTGGCGAACATGGCGTCCTCGCGCAGGACGGGCGAGAGCGCCATCGCGGCGTTGTTCTGCATGATCTACCCCGTGACGATAATGTTCTTCCTCATCGCGCTCAACCATCTTCCGGGTGCGGGGGAAGGGCTCGCGTTCAACGGGTGGGTATACGATCCCGCAGCTAACGGCGGTTATGTGCCCAACTATCGCGCGATAGCGCTGGTAATGGTGTTCGTGTCCGCACCCGCGAGCGATATATTCGCATTCATGCTCGGATCCGTGATAAAAGGTCCCAAATTCGCGCCCATGATAAGCCCCAAAAAGACGGTCGCTGGCGCGATAGGCGGTTTCCTCGGCGGACTGCTCGGCGGGGCTATAGTGTTCGGGATGTCGTTCACGGGCGTCGGCGGGCTCACGGGTCTGCATCATAACGTGTGGATAAGCCTGATACTCTACCTGTCCATGGGGCTTTGCCTGGGCGTCGCGACCGAGGTCGGAGACCTTATGGCGTCGTATATAAAGCGGTACTGCGAAGTCAAGGATTACGGTACGCTCATCCCGGGGCACGGAGGTATCATGGACCGTATAGACGGTACCATGATAGCCGCGTTCGTAGCGTTCATATACATGGCGATACTCGTTTACGTATCCGGCGGAGGGCACTGAAAGATGAAAACGGTAGCGGTATTCGGAAGCACCGGCAGCATCGGCGTACAGACATTGAATGTTGTGCGCCGATTTCCCGATGAGTACAAAGTCGTCGCGCTCTCCGCGGGCGGCAACGTGTCTTTGCTCCGTAAGCAGATAGGCGAGTTCGCTCCGCTCCGCGCCGCGGCTTCGTGCGGGTTCGACGCCGAAAACGTGCGCGTTTATGCGGGCGGCGACGCCGCGCTGCGCATGGCGGAGGATACGGAAGCGGATATAACGGTGATGGCTATATCCGGTCTTGCCGCGCTCGCGCCGCTGCTTGCCATGATAAACAAGGGCGGGCGTATCGCGCTCGCGAACAAAGAGGCTATAGTGTGTGCGGGGGATATCGTACTTTCCGCCGCGAAGAAGAGCGGCGCGGAGATCGTTCCCGTAGACAGCGAGCACTCGGCTGTGTTCCAATGTTTGGCAGGCGAGGATATGCGGGACGTGCGGCGCATCGTGCTCACGGCGAGCGGCGGGCCGTTCTATAACGGCCGCGAAGATCTTTCCCTCGTCACGCCCGAGCGCGCGGTGAAACACCCTACGTGGAACATGGGAGCGAAGATATCCGTGGACAGCGCCACCATGGTGAATAAGGGGTTGGAGATCATCGAAGCGAGCAGACTGTTCGGCACGAAGAACGTCGACTACGTCATCCATCCCGAGAGCGTCATCCACTCGATGGTGGAATTTACGGATAATTCCACCGCCGCGCTGATGTCTTATCCCAATATGGAGCTGGCGATACAATACGCGCTGACGTACCCCCGACGGGCGAAAAACGCGGGCGTAAGAGCCTTCGATTTTTCCCGTCCGCTCACGTTCGCCGCGCCCGACGAGGAGCGCTTTCCCGCGCCCGCGATCGCGCGCCGCTGCATGGAAGAAGGGGGCACCGCTCCCGCGATATTCAGTATCGCGGACGAAGCGGCGGTAGAACTGTTCATGAAAAAACTTATCCGTTTTACGGACATAACGGGTATAATCGAAGAGGCACTGTGCATAAATGAAATAGAAAAGGTCGGATCCGTCGCGCAGCTTTTTGAGCTCGAGAGTTCGATCAAACGTCATTTCGGAGTGTGATGCCTTTTAATGATAGCTCTGTATGTCATGGCGGCGGTGCTCATATTGCTGCTGATGATAACGATACACGAAGCGGGACATTATACCGCGGGCAAGCTGCTCGGTTTCGGTATCGAGGAGTTTTCCGTCGGCATGGGGCCGAGACTGCTCTCGCATAAAACGAAGTCGGGCGAGGACATTTCCCTGCGCGCGTTGCCGCTCGGCGGTTACTGCGCGTTCACGGGAGAGGACGAGGAAGCGGTACCGTCGGAGGAAGACGCGGTCACGGACAGCCGCGCCCTGCCGTTTTCCGCGCAGAAGCCGTGGAAGCGTATCGTCGTGCTCGCGGCGGGACCGCTGTTCAACATGCTGTCGGCGTTCGTGTTCTCATTCATATACATCATCGCCGCGGGATATTCGCTGCCAGTGGTGACGGATATCTCTGCGGACGGCGGAGCGTATCTTTCGGGGCTGGAACGCGGCGACGTCATCACTGCGGTGGACGGCAGGGAAATAACCTTTCTCGACACCGCGGCGGAGCTGCTCGGCGAAGCGGAAGGGGATACCGTTCTCACCGTCGAGCGCGGCGGCAGGCTCGTCGATATAAGAGCGGAAAAGAAGGACGGCAAGTTCGGCATAACGTTGACTTACGAACGCCGCAGCATAGACGCGTTGCATGCGGCGGGGTACTCGTTCCCGTATACGTTCGAACTTTCGGGCGCGATAGTGCGTTCGTTCGGTATGCTGCTCACGGGCGGGGTGCCGCTGACGGACGTTACGGGTCCCGTAGGCACCGTGGTGACGATAGCGGGTTATGCGGAGAGGAACGCGCTGTACTTTCTGCTGTTCCTGCCGCTCATAGCGAGCAATCTTGCGATATTCAATCTGCTGCCGATCCCCGCGCTGGACGGCTCGCGGATAATATTTGCGCTGATAGAACTGATAAGGCGTAAGCCGATAAACAAAAAAGTCGAAGGGGCGATACACACCGCGGGGCTCATCATCCTGCTGGCGCTCGTCGCCGCCGTCGATATAGCGGGAATGATAGCGAGGTCTTTATCATGATCAAAAGAGCGGTAAAAGCGGGAAAAGTGACGATAGGCGGAGGCGGAGAGATCTCCGTCCAGTCCATGACGAACACGGATACGGCGGATATCGCCGCGACTTGCGCGCAGCTGACCGCGCTCGAAAAAGCGGGCTGCGACATCGCCCGTCTCGCAGTGCGGGACATGAAGGACGTCGAAGCGTGCAGGACATACATAGACAGGTTCGATATGCCTCTCGTCGCCGATATACAATTCGACTACCGCCTTGCCGTGGCATGCGCGGACATAGGTTTCGCCAAGGTTCGCTTCAATCCGGGGAACACCTCGGCGGCGGGTGTGCGCGAGCTTGCCGCGGCGTGCAAAGCCAACGGCTGCCCGATAAGGATAGGCATAAACGGCGGTTCTCTCGAAAAGGACATCAAAGTCAGGTACGGCGGCGTGACTGCCGACGGGCTTGCCGAAAGCGCGATAAGGACGGTGCGCATGCTCGAACGTGAGAGTTTTTCGGATATAGTGATATCCGTCAAAGCGAGCGACGTGCGCCTTACCGTGGACGCTTACACCAAGCTGGACAGGCTGTGCGGTTATCCGTTGCACCTCGGCATAACGGAGAGCGGTTCGGGGCGCGACGCGATAGTCAAGTCCGCCGCGGGCATAGGCGCGCTGCTGCTTGCGGGCATAGGCGATACGATAAGAGTGTCTCTTACGGGCGATCCCGTGTATGAGGTGGAAGTGGGAAAAAGCATAGTCCGCGCCGTTGGACTGGATAAAAACTATGTCGAAGTGGTCTCGTGCCCGACGTGCGCGCGCTGTTTTTACGATCTCGAGGGGCTGGTGAACAAATGCAAACAGCTCACCGAGGGTGTGAACAAACCGCTTAAAATAGCGGTCATGGGTTGCGTCGTCAACGGCCCGGGCGAAGCGTCGGACGCGGACGTGGGGATCGCGGGCGGCAAGGATAAAGCCGTGTTGTTCCGCAAAGGCAGCGTGATCCGCACTCTGCCCGTCAAAGAGGCGGAGGAAACGTTCCTTGTCATGGTAGAGGAGCTTGTGCGTGGATGAGTTCAATAAAAAATTCCTCGCCGCGAATCCGGCGATGGACTATGTGCGTTTCCTCGCGGCGAAGATAGACGCGGATAACGACCGCGTCGCGCTCACCGCGGTATACGATAAAAGCCGCGAGGGCGAGTATGACGCCGCGCGTGAAAAGGTGAGAGCCGCGGCGTCGGCGATGTTTCCGCCGTTTGCGAGCGTGAGCGTTTCGGCTTCTCCTTCGCGGGCGGGCAGCAGGGAGCTGCTCTCCGCCGCGCGCGATTTTCTGCTCAAAGAGAGCGCGGTCGTCGCTTCCGCGGCGGACGGCGATAACATCTCCGTGCTCTGGGGTGACCCGCCTTCCGTCACGCTCGCGCTCACTCCCGCGGTGGAAAAATACGCGGAGCACGAGAACGTCTGCGGCAGGATGAAGGAATATATCGACACCCGCATGTTCGTAAACGTCTCCGTCGGGATAAAACACCGCGAAGAGGATATGAGCGAGATAAGAAAGACGCTGGAAGAGAAGATATACAAACCGCGTTTTTCCTACGAACGGCCGAACGAAGGGCGCAGCATAAACCCCGTTGGCAGAACGTCGATGTGCGGCAAGCTCGTAGAGGGCGAAGCCAAGTATATATGCGACTGCGTGGAGCCCGAGTATGTCACGCTGTACGGCGCTCTCGTCGATCTGCGCGAGCGCGAGTATACGCCGCGGAAGCCGAAGGAAGGGGAGACGACGCGCAAGTTCGCTTCCTTCGTGCTGGACGACGGTACGGCGAAAATGCGCTGCGTATGGTTCCCGACGGCGGATAATAAGGACGCCATAAAGTATCTCGAAGCGGGGAGATACTATGTCGTCGCGGGCAGGACGGAGTACGACGAGCGTGCGAACGACGGCAGCCTGCAGCTTTCGGTAAAGCGTTTCTCGGGCTGCGAACGCACGGAATTCGAAGTGAACAAAGTCGTGCGCCTGCCCGACGTCGATTACCGTTTCGCGCGTCCGAAGGAATACGTCTCGCTTTCGCAGTCGTCGCTTTACGGCAGTGCGGCGCCGCTTACCGACGAACCTCTCGTGATCCTCGCGCTCATGACGGTGTCCGACAACAAATACCGTCCGGGCGAGCTCATCGAGATCGCCGCGGTGCGCATAGAGGACGGCAAGATACTCGAGACCATGGATTCGCTCATCTGTCCGCACGGCAATATGTCCGACTCCGAGCGCGCGGCGGCGGGGCTGGTAGCGTCCGACCTCAAAGGAAAACCGTATTTCGAGCAGATATTGCCCGACTTTTTCACCTTTTTCCACGGCAGGACGGTGACGATGTTCCCGCTCGACTTCAACATGAACATCCTTAAAGGCTATCTGGACAAGCTGCATATACCCGCGCCCGAGACCGCGGACATGACGTTGTTCGCTGCTGCGCGCGATCTGCGCCGCGCCCGCCCGAAAAACACGCGCAGAGCGCTGCCTACTGCGCTTGCTTACGCAAAATTTTTGACAAACATGCACTAAATGCTTGCAAAAAGCCCGCCGGCATGGTATAATTTATTTACTTGAATAGTAATTAAGCTATAAGAGTGGGCTGCAGTCCGCTCTTAACTTTTATGGGAGCGGTAATGTCCGAGATCACCGATAAGATATTCGGGGCGGTAGACGCCCGTATCCGCGAGCTGGGCTACGAAACGGTAGACGTGGAAAAGCGCAGCGAGTACGGAGAAGTTCATATAACGATATACGTCGACAAAGTCCCGGGCGGAATGAGCCTGGACGATTGCGAACGCGTGCATTACGAGGTGGAGCCCATCCTCGACGAACTCGACCCCACGGGCGGCAAGCCTTACGTCCTCGAGGTGTCCTCGCCGGGGCTGGACAGACCGCTTAAAACTCAGCGCGATTTCGAGCGCAATTACGGCAAAGAGATCGAAGTGAAGCTGTACGCTCCGATCAAGGGCAAAAAGACGTACGAGGGCGTGCTCGAAGAACGTACGGAAGGTTACGTATCGCTCTCATGCGGCGGGGAAGAAGTCAAGATAGAAAATACCCGCATAGCGGCGGTAAAGCCGCTCGTCAGATTCGACTAATTCCGGAGGAAATATAATAAAATGATCAACAAGGAGTTTTTTACGGCTCTCGATCTGCTCGAGAAGGAGAAGAAGATCCCCAAGGAAGTATTCATAGAGGCGCTCGAAAGCGCGCTCGCCCTCGCTTATAAAAAGCAGTTCGGCACTTCCAAGGCAATAGAGGTCCTGCTTCTGCCGGAAAAGAACGCGTTCAAGATAAACGCTTATCTCACCGTCGTCGAGGAAGTGGAGGACAAGGATACTCAGATCAGCCTCGAAGACGCCAAGCTCATCGACAGGAAATACAAGGTGGGCGACAGGATAACCGAGGAGATCGACAGCAAGGAGTTCGGCAGGATAGTCGCCCAGAACGCCAAACAGGTCATCATGCAGAAACTCCGCGACGTGGAGAACAGCGTCGCATACGAAGAGCTTGCCGAAAAGGAAGACGATCTGCTCACCGTCGTCGTGCGCAGGATAGACGGCAAGTATGTATATGTGGAGATCAAGAAGCTCGAAGCCGTACTCGCTCCGAACGATCAGCTCCCCAACGATAAGTTCTATGTGGGCGAGCGCATAAAAGTGTACGTTAAAAAGATCCGCCAGGGCAGCAGGGGTCCCATGGTACAGGTCTCGAGAACGGCTCCCGGTTTCGTCCGCAAACTGTTCGAGGCGGAAGTACCCGAGATCAAGTCCGGTCAGGTCGTTATCAAAGGTCTCGTAAGAGAACCGGGTTACCGCACCAAGATGGCGGTGTACAGCGAAGATCCCAATATCGATGCCGTGGGCGCGTGCGTGGGTAACCGTGGTCTGCGCGTGAGCAGCATCGTTGCCGAGCTCGGAGGCGAGAAGATAGAGATCATCCCCTGGTGCGAGGATGTTCTCGAATTCATCGCCCGCGCGCTGTCTCCGGCGAAAGTCATCATGGTGGAGGCGAACGAGGAAGAGCGCAACGCCAAAGTCATCGTTAAAGACGATATGCTCAGCCTGGCGATAGGCAAGGACGGTCAGAACGCCCGTCTCGCCGCCCGCCTGACGAATTGGAAGATAGACGTTCGTCCGTACTCCGCTTACATGAAGCAGAAGGAAGAAGAGGAAGCCGCCGAAGCGGCAGCCGCGGCGGAAGAAGAGGCGCAGCCCGAAGAAGCGCCTTCCGCAGAGCCGGAAGACACCGCCGAGGTCGGCGAAGAGGTGACCTCGGACTGAAGGAGAGGATATGACCCCGCAGAGGATGTGTATAGCATGCAGGCAGATGAAAGATAAGCGCGAGCTCGTCCGCTGCCGCGTTACGCCCGAAAAGACGGTGGAGATAGACCCCACCGGCAAAAAGAGCGGCAGAGGCGCATATATATGTTCGTCGCCAGAATGCCGTAAAAAGGCGAGAAAATGCGACCTGCTTTCCAAAGCGCTGGGAGCAAAAGCCTCTTCCGAAGTTTACGACGCGCTCGACGCGTTATGGGAGAATAATGGCTGACGCGTCCGTATATCTCGGGTTTGCCGTGCGGTCGGGAAAGATCGTACTCGGCATAGACAATATAGAAAGGTGCAGAAAGCGCATATACGCGCTCGTGCTCTGTCCGACGGCGTCGGACAATCTCGCGGACAAAGTAAGTTCGTTCGCGTCTAAAAGGGGACTGCCGCTCGGCGTAACGGAGTCGCCCTTGGAGGATATGATACACAAGAGCAATTGCAAGGCGCTCGCTCTGCTTGACGAAAATCTTGCAAAAGCAGTCATGGAAACGATCGGGAGGTAATATGGCACAGGAACAAAAACAGATCACTACCGCTGACGTACTCAGAAAGCTCTACGCGCAGACGGAAGAGAAGGGCGATTTTTACGCCTACCGTGCGGAGATAGAGAAATTACAAAGCAGGATGGGCGCGCTTCTCGGCGCGTGCCGCGAGATCGCTCGCGGCGTCGAAAAAGCCGCCGCAGAGGCAAGAGCGCAGCAGGCTCCCGCGGCGCCCGTTCGGCCTTCCGCTCCCGTTCAGCCCGAGCAGAAGACGACGCGGGTGATCAAACAGGAACCTGCGGCGGAGCAGAAGAAGCCCGCTCCCGCGGCTCCCGCCGCTCCCGGGCAGAGACCCAAACCCGCCGTGCCCAATTACGTCAGGGGCATAGCCAATGTCAATCTGCGCCCCGAGCCGAGAAAGAAACCCGCTCCTCAGGGCGGCAGACCGCCTTTCAGACCGGACGGCAGACCGTCCGATCGTCCCGCTACATCCGTGCGCACGATCACGCCTCCTCCCGCGCAGGTCGGCGCTCCCAAGACGAAGCGGGCAGGCGAGAAGAAGAAGGAAGGTGCAAAACCTTTCGAAGAAAAGAAAGCCATGACCAAGCGCACGCTCATACGCAAGGGCTTTATCCAGGACGAGCTGGATGAAGACAGAGTAAGAGTGCGCAAACTCAAGAACAAAAAGAAGAACGATACGCAGATCGCGGCTCCCAAAGTCATAGATAACGTGACCATCACCACCAATCAGGTGACGGTCAGGATGCTCAGCGAGCTCATAGGCGTGCCCGCTCAGGAGATAATGAAGAAGATGCTCATGATGGGCGGAGCTCCCGTGACCTCGATAAACGACGTCGTCGATTTCGAAACGCTGTTCCTCGTTGCGGATTCGTTCGGCGTGACTCTCAATCAGAAGCTCGCTCAGTCGCAGGAAGAGCTTGCCGAAGCGCTCCACGAAGAGGCGGACGACGAGAAGGATCTCCTGCCTCGTCCTCCCGTGATCACCGTCATGGGACACGTCGATCACGGTAAGACCAGCCTGCTCGACGCGATAAGAAAAACGGACGTCGCGGGCGGCGAAGCGGGCGGCATAACGCAGCACATAGGCGCATATTCGGTCACGTGGGAATACGAGAAGAAGAAGCGCCAGATAACTTTCCTCGATACGCCCGGTCACGAGGCGTTCACGGAAATGCGTGCGCGCGGCACGAAGATCACGGATATCGTTATCCTTGTCGTCGCGGCAGACGACGGCGTGCAGCCGCAGACGATAGAGGCGATAAACCACGTCAAAGCCGCGGGCGTGCCCATGATCGTCGCGATAAACAAGATAGATAAGCCCGGCGCGAATCCCGAGAAGATAAAGGAAGAGCTGTCGCAGTACGGCGTCATCACCGACGAGTGGGGCGGCGACACGAAGATGGTCCCCATCTCGGCGAAGAAGAACATCGGCATCGATACGCTTCTCGAAGAGATACTCTTCCTTGCCGATCTCAATAACTACCGCGCCAACCCGAACCGCAAGGCGAAGGGCGCGATCATCGAAGCGCGTCTCGACAAGGGCAAAGGTCCCATCGCCACGATACTCGTGCAGAACGGTACGCTGCATAGCGGCGACGCCGTCGTATGCGGACTGACTTACGGTAAGATCAGGAGCATGGCGGACGCAAACGGCAAGGTCGTCAAGAGCGCTCTGCCGTCCACCGCGGTATCCGTCATGGGTCTGTCCGGCGTTCCCAACGCGGGTGACGATATGTGGGTGGTGGACGACGAAAAGACCGCCAAGGAGATCGTCGACGGCAGGATAGAGAAAGACAAGATCGCCCACGCTTCCGACAGAGCGGTAAAGAGTTTCGAGACCAACGTGCTCAAAGACCTCAACGTCATCATCAAGGCGGACGTACAGGGCTCCGCGGAAGCTCTCAAAAGCTCCATTGCGAAGCTCGCCAACGAAGAGGCGAAAGTCAACATCGTCCACAGCGGCGTAGGCGCGATAAACAAGTCGGATATGATGCTCGCGGAAGTTACGAACGCTTTCGTTATCGGTTTCAACGTCAAGCCGGACGCCGAAGCGCGTATAATCGCCGAGCATTCGGGCATACGTTACGACACTTACAGCGTCATATACGACGCGATAGACGCGATCGAAGCCGCTCTCAGCGGCATGACCGAGCCCAAGTACGAAGACAGATACACGGGCAGAGCGGAAGTGCGCAATATCTTCAAGATATCCAGCGTGGGTACCGTAGCCGGTTCGTACGTCACCGACGGCAAGATCGTGCGCGGAGCCAAGGTCGTCGTCAAGCGCGGCGGCAAGACGATATACGAAGGCAAGCTCGGCGGGCTTAAACGCTTCAAAGACGATGTCAAGGAAGTGGCTGCCGGTTTCGAGTGCGGTATTTCGATAGACGGTTACTCCGATTTCGCCGAAGGCGACGAGGTCGAGGCATACGTTTCGGAAAGGATAAAATAATGAGTTATAAAACGGACAGAGTCGCGGGGGAGATCGTAAGGGAAGTTTCCCGTATCCTCCGCGATAAAGTACACGACCCCAAGATCCCGCTCATGACGACGATAACGGCGGCGGAGGTCAGCAAAGACCTCAAATACGCCCGCGTGTACGTCAGCGTGATAGGTGACGGGGAAGAGGCGGTATCCGCTCTCAATTCGGCTGCGGGGTTCATCCGCCGCGAGCTCGCCGTGAGCCTACGCAACATGCGCACGATACCCGCCCTTTCTTTCAGGCTCGACACGTCGGAGGAGTACGGGCGTAAAATAGATTCGATATTGAGGGAAATTTCCGAACATGAGCATTCTTGAAGCTATCGACAACGCGCGCTCCGTGATCATCTGCGGGCATGTCCGTCCGGACGGCGACTGCATAGGTTCGGCATTCGCATTGCGCGAGTACTGCCTCAACGCGGGCAAGATCGCCGACGTGTGCAGCCCTTCGCCCATACCCGAGTCGTATAAGTTCGTCAGGAACAGCGAGGCTTTCAATGCGCTCACGCGCAAGGTATACGACCTTTTTATCGCCGTAGACTGCGCCACCCGCGAGCGTATAGGCAGGATGGAAGGGTTTTTCCGCTCTGCCGACCGCACCGTGTGCATCGATCACCACGAAGGGCACGACGGTTTTGCGGATATAAATCTCGTAAAGAGCAATGCGTCGAGCACGTGCGAGATGGTATACGACCTTCTCGAGCCGACGGGCAAGATAACCAAGGAGATAGCGGACTACCTCTTTACGGGTCTGTCGACGGATACCGGGCACTTCATGCACAGCAATACCGACTCGAAAGTCCTGTACACCGCATATAAACTCTCCTGCCTGGGCGCGGACTGTCACGGCATAGCTACCGAGCTCTACCGTAGGCGCAGCCGCGCAAAGACGAAACTCATCGCAAAGTCCATTGAAGCGATGCGCTTCTACATGGACGGCAAAGTGTGCGTCATCCCCATGACGCAGCAGCTTCTCGACGATTGCGGCATAAGCTCCAACGATACGGAAGGGATCATCGATTACGCGATATCCGTGGAGGGCGTGGAGATAGGCGTCAGCCTTTGCGCCGAAAAGGACAACGAATACAAAGTGAGCTTCAGATCGCGCGGGCGGCATGTCAACGACATAGCCGAGGTCTTCGGCGGCGGCGGACATGTGTACGCCGCGGGTTGCCGCGTTTTCGGTAAAACGGAAGACGTCATAGACAAGATACTCAAAGCGATAAGGGATACCGAAGAGATTTGACCGGGATAGTCAACATAAACAAACCGTCGGGCATATCCAGCTCGCAGGCGGTGGGAAAGGTAAGGCGGGCGCTCGGCGAACGCAGGATAGGGCACATGGGCACTCTCGACCCGATGGGGGAAGGAGTGCTGCTCATGGGCGTGGGCAAATGCACACGCCTTTTCGATCTTTTTCTTAGGAAATCCAAGACGTACGAAGCGTCTTTTAAATTCGGGCTGACTACCGATACGCTGGATATAACGGGCAGGATACTTGACGAAACGTCGGATATACCTACTATGTCAGACATAGAAGCTCGTCTTTCGTCCTTTATTGGCAGACAAATGCAGGTGCCGCCGCAGTACAGCGCGAAATCGATAGGCGGGCGGCGAGCATACGATCTTGCGCGCAAAGGGCTTGTCGCGGATATTCCCGCGGCGGAGATAGAGGTGTACGGTTTTTCGCTTCTCGGCGCCGTAGGCGAAAACGAGTATATGTTTTCCGTGGACTGTTCGTCGGGCACTTACATAAGATCTTTATGCCGCGATCTTGCGGAGTCTTTAGGCTCGCTCGCGGCGATGACTTCCATAAAGCGCACGCGTTGCGGCGATTTTTATATAAAAGACGCCGTATCTCCCGACGAGGTCACGCCTGCCGACGTGATACCGCCTTCGGTCGCGCTTGCGGGGATCCCCGCGTTTCATGCCGACGACGCATTGTATAAAAAGCTCGTGAACGGAGTGCCCGTGAAAACGGACGGCGTTCCTGCGGGCGAGTTCGCGCTGTACTGCCGCGGAGAGCTGCTCGGGATAGCGGCGGATACCGAACGCGGCATCAGGATATCCGCATATCTGAAAGAGGACGACGCATGATGGTGACTGTAGAATTCGGAAAACCGCACGAGGGAGGATTTTCTCTCGCGCTCGGACATTTCGACGGGATGCACCTCGGTCACCGCGCGATACTCCGCGCGGCGGAAGATAAGGCTAAGGAACTCGGCTGCCTTACCGCCATATCCACGTTTGCGGACAATCCCGCCGGCAAGGTGCCCATTTATGCTTATCACGACCGCAAGTTCCTGTATTCGGACTGCGGCGCGGATGTGTGCCTTACCCTTTATTATTCCGCGATAAACGGGATGACGGGGAGAGAATTTTTCGCTGAGCTCATGAGGCTTTATTCTCCGAAACATCTTGCCTGCGGTGAGAACTATACTTTCGGCAGCGATCTTCTCGGGGCTTCGGAACTGGGGGAGCTTGCAGCGGAAGCGGGAGTCGGGCTCACGGTAGTCCCTACGGTGTACTACTGCGGCGTCAAGGTGTCGAGCACGGCCATAAAGAATTATCTCACTACGGGCGACGTGGACGCTGCCCGTCAGATGCTCGTCGTGCCGTATCATATGCGCGGGAACGTGGTGAGCGGCGACGGAAGGGGACATAATATCGGCGTGCCCACCATCAATCTCAGGTATCCTTTCGGCGCCCTCGAACCCAAGCGCGGGGTGTACGGAACGTATACCGAGATAGGCGGCAGGCGTTACCGTTCCGTGACGAACGTGGGTCCGCGTCCTACGTTCATGCAGAACAAGCCGGCGGTAGAGACCAACCTCATAGATTACGACGGCGGCAGCTTGCTGCACGAGAGCGCGGTCGTGTATTTTTACCGTTACTTGCGCCCCATAAGCAAATTCACGAGCGCGGACGATCTCGTCGCCCGTATCAATAAAGACAAGGAGTGGACGGACTTATGCTGAGGATAGGACCGAGCGGCAATTCGCTTTCCTTCTACGAGGAAGGGCATAAACGCACCAAAGAGGCTGCGGCGTGGCTGCACGAAAAGGGGCTCAGCGCCTACGAATATTCGTTCGGCAGGGGCGTGCGCATAAGCGAGGAAGCCGCGGCGGAGATAGCCGCGGAGTTCGCGGCGTATGATATAGAGATCAGTTCACACGCGCCGTATTATACCAATTTCGCCAATCCCGACGACGATATGATCGAAAAATCCATCGACTATGTGCGGCAGACCGTGCTTGCCGAGACGATGTTCGGCGGCAGACGTTCGGTATTCCACCCGGCATCCTGCGGCAAATCGGAGCGAAGGGAGGCCGTGGCGCGCGCGAAAGCGAACATCGCAAAACTCATGGAAGCGCTGTCGGACATAACTTTCGATTTTATCCTTTGTCCCGAGACCATGGGTAAGCTCAATCAGATAGGCACGGTGGAAGAGATCGTCGATTTCTGCACGCTTGACGACAGGTTGTATCCCTGTTTCGACTTCGGGCATATCAACAGCTACACCCGCGGCGGGATAAAAGGGTACGACGATTACAAGCGCATAATAGACTATACGGCGGATAAGCTGGGCGATAAAAAAGCGGGAGCGTTCCACGTCCATTTCTCCAAGATAATGTACGGAGAGAAGGGCGAACTCAAACACCTTACCTTTGCCGACGAAAAGTACGGACCGGAATACGAAGGGCTTGCGAAGGTGATAGAGGAATACCGCATCGAACCGTTCGTTATATGCGAGTCGGACGGCACACAGGCGGAAGACGCTCTCGCGATGCTGAAAATGCACGAAGCGCTTCGCGCGTGATATACGCTTTACATATCCGCGGCGCTGTGGTATAATTATCGTATGTACGGATCTCTATTTGAAAAGGCAGATGCCGTCGTAGTGTTCGGCGGCTCGAACAGAGCTTACTTTACGGAGACGGAGACTTCGTTCGGCTGCGTGCTGCTCACGCCCGATACGAAAACGTTTTATACGGATTTCCGTTACGCTCTCGTTGCGGAAAAGAATGCCGCGGGAGCGTATGAGGTCGTCGTCACTTCTCCCGAAAAACTGGACGGACTGCTTGCGGATAAACTTGCGTCGCTCGGCGCGAAGTCGGTAGGGTACGAAGAAGACGTTCTCACCGTGGCGCGGTTCAAGGAGCTGAAAAAAGCGCTTGCCGGATTTACGCTGAGACCCATGTCTTCCGCGCTTTCGGCAGTGCGCACGGTAAAGACGGAGGCGGAGATCGCTCACATCAAAAAGGCGCAGTCTATCACCGAGCACGTTCTTTCCGCGGTGCTGCCGCTCCTTAAAGTGGGCGTCAGCGAACGGGAGATAAGCGCCGAACTGACTTACAGGTTTCTCAGGCTCGGAGCGGACGGGCTCGCGTTTGACAATATCGTCGCCTTCGGGGAGAATTCTTCCGACTGTCATCACACGGCGGGCGATCGTAAACTTGACCGCGGTGATATAGTGCTCTTCGACATAGGTGCGAAAGCGGAAGGATATTGTTCGGATATGACGCGTACCTTCGTTTTCGGCGAGCCGACCGCGCGCATGACGGAAATATACGATCTCGTGCTTACCGCGCAGCAGAACGTGCTCAAATTTCTCAAAGCGGGAATGACGGGCAGGGAAGCGGACAGTATCGCGCGGGAGTATTTCCGAGCCAACGGATTCGAGCGCGAATTCGGGCACTCGCTCGGTCACGGAGTGGGGATAGACATACACGAATCCCCGAGGCTTTCTCCGAACAATTACGAAGAACTGCCCGAGAATTGCGTGGTCACCGTCGAGCCCGGGTTATATACGGAAAAATTCGGCGTAAGGATAGAGGATATGGTCGTCGTTAAAAAAGACGGCATAGAGAACTTGACAAACTTCGCTAAAAGTATTATCATATAAAAGGCGCTTGAAACGCTCGGCGCGTTTCGCCTTCGGCAAAAGACTTATAACAAGGAGAATTTTATGGTAGCAGGTGATTTCAGAAAAGGCACTACGTTCGAAAAGGACGGCAAGGTATTCCGCGTCGTCGATTTCCAGCACGTCAAGCCGGGCAAAGGTTCGGCGTTCGTAAGAACGAAGTATAAGAACGTCGTAACGGGACAGGTACTCGAAGAGTCCTTCAGCCCGACGGAGAAGTTTCTCGACGCGAGGATAGATACCAAGTCCTATCAGTTCCTTTATGCGGACGACGATTTCTGCTACTTTATGGATCCCGAGACCTTCGACCAGATCAATATAAACATCGACGACTGCCGTGACGCTCTCAAATATATCATCCCCGAGATGATGGTGTCCATACAGTCGTATAAGGACGTTCCTTTCAGCGTCGATCCCCCCAATTTCGTCGAGCTCACCATAGCGGAGACGGAGCCGGGCATCCAGGGCGATACGTCCAAGGCAGGCAATAAGCCCGCCACGCTGGAAACGGGCGCCGCCATACAGGTGCCGCTGTTCATCAATATCGGCGACAAGATCCGCGTCGATACGAGAACGGGCGAGTATATGTCCAGAGTAAAATAACCCGCGCATTTTGCGCTTTCAAAATACCCGGCGTCATGTCCGGGTATTTTCGCTGTAAATATCGGTGAGGTGACCCCAATGGATACAAGGCTGGAAAAACAGCTGGCATTTGTGCTCGAAGCGGATAAATTGAAGAACGTCTTCCGGCAGACTCATCTGTCCCGTCACGGCAGGAGCGAGAACGACGCCGAGCATTCGTGGCACATGGCGCTCATGGCGTATCTGCTCAAGGAATACTCGAACGAAAACGTCGATATCGCCAAAGTCATGCTGATGTGCCTTATCCACGACATCGTGGAGATAGACGCCGGAGATACTTACGCTTACGACGCCGAGGGTCTGAGCACGCAGAAAGCACGGGAGGACGCCGCGAAACGGCGGATATTCTCATTGCTTCCCGCCGATCAGGCGAGCGAACTGATCTCGCTTTTCGACGAGTTCGAAGAATGCGAAACTGCGGAAGCGCGTTTCGCCCACGCAATGGATAATCTTCAGCCGCTTCTTCTCAATAACGGCAACGACGGCAGCGACTGGAAAGAGCACCGCGTCACCGCGGATAAGGTGAGGGCGCGACAGGCGCGCACCGCTCTCGGCTCGGAAACGCTTTATGAGCTTTCGTTCCGTATCATAGACGAAAACGTAAAAAAGGGAAACCTGAAAGAGTAGACTGCCTTGTTTTTTGCTGCGTAAACGATACTTTCTCGCGCGTTTTTATGCGGAGCTTTTTAAGCGGCATCGTTCCGTTTAGTGTGTAAAACCGTTTTTTTGATTGCCGGAATGCGGGCGGCGGATATCCGAAAAGATATCCGCCGCTTTTGACTTATGGCGGACAAGCGTTCATTATTCGTCTCTCGGGGACGAGAGCGTACCGAGTACGGAAAAAGTCAGCGGTCCGGCGACGCCGTCGGGCTTGAGTCCGGATTCCGTCTGGAAGAGCTTGAGCGCGTTTTCCGTTTCTTCTCCGAATATGCCGTCGGCGGCGAGCGGATAAAGTTTGCTCAGCAATTTGAGCTGCAGGTAGCTCACGGCGCTGCCCGTACTGCCCGTGCGCAATATGTATGCGGAAGGGGAAGGAAGTACGAGCTTCGTCCAGGTCTGTCTGCCTATAATTCCGTCCGGTTCCAGCCCGTTCATGTTCTGGAACGCTATGACCGCACTTTCGGTATCGCTTCCGAATATGCCGTCAGCTTTTACGGGGAAACCGCGCAGCGTAAGGTAATATTGCGCGATCTCGACATAAGAGTTTCTGTTGCCGGGCGCTACGGCGGGGTATGCCGCGGGATTGCCTTCGTCCACATAAGATATGTCGGCGTAATCGCATATCCCGATCGCGGCGGCATAGCCTATGGATTTCCGCCAGTCGGGGTCGAGCATAAGGCGCGCTTCGCGCAGGTTCGTCATGAATCCCGCTTCGATGAGAGCTGACGGACAGTTCACCGAGCGCAGTACGCCGACGTCGTCGAGCGTGGATACGCCTTTGCCGTCGGTTTGCAGCGAGCGGCTCACTATAGCCGCATATATGTCTTCCGCAAGCTCGCGCGAGGCGGCGGGGAAGCGGGAATATCCGGAATAATAGGTGAGCACTCCGCTCACGGCATTGAAGGTCCGTCCGCTGCCGAAAGCGTTGTACGCGAATGTTGCGAGCAGTTTTACGCCCGCGCGGTTCGCTCTCGCCACTCTCGTCTGCACCGGAACATCGCTCACTTCGGGGTGAAGATCGTATACGCGCAGACCGCTGCGCAGAAGTGCGATGGCGCAGTATATCTTGGCGGGACGGTTGAATTCGTTCTCGTAAATACTGCGATCGAGGTACGGCATGACGGGGGTCCGCTTCCCGCCGGTGGGCGGATCCAGGCCGTGTTCGTCGTTTACTCCGATCAAAATCTCCGAGGCGTTCATATTCACTATTTATGTCGATGACTGTCGATGTGTTCATATCCGGGCGGATGCGCTCGTATGATACGGTATGCTTGAACTTGAGTCGCTTAGATCGGTGTTTCCCGAGAGCGTGTACGCTTCGATAGCGGAAAACCTCGATATCGGAAAGCTGTGGGAGATACGCCTGCGTGCGGGGAAGCCCGTGTGCGCGTGGTACAACGGCAGCGAGTATTTTCTCACGCGTTCCGGTCTGTCGCATGACGTTTCCGCTGCGCTTTGCTGCTCGTCGGACGACGTGCGGGCGTCTGTCGTGGGCGCGTCAGAGCATTCTATGTACGCTTATAACGACGATATCAATCGCGGGTACATAACGCTGCACGGCGGCGTAAGGGCGGGGATATGCGGAGAAGTTGTCTCGGACGGCGGAAAAATACTTACCGTAAAGAATTATTCGTCGGTAAACATACGCATACCGCACGAAATAACGGGTATTTCGCGATGTATTATGCCTGAAATACCATGCGATTTATATAGTTTTCTGCTTCTTGCTCCGCCGGGCGGAGGCAAGACCACGGTGTTGCGCGATCTGGCTCGCAGGCTGTCCGACGAAGGCGGATACAATGTGCTCATAGCCGACGAGCGCGCGGAGATAGCCTGCTGCTTCCGCGGAGAGGCGGGTATGGACGTAGGCAGACGCACGGATGTGATAACGGGAAGCGACAAGCGGCATGCGTTCGAGTGTGCGCTACGTTCTGTGCGCCCGGACGTCCTTATCACGGACGAGCTGTTCGGCGCCGAGGACGCGGACATAGTGCGCGAAGCCGTGGGGTGCGGTATCGCGGTAGTGGCTTCGGCTCACTCGTCGTCTCCCGAACGGTTCGCTCACCGCGCGCTCGCCGGGAAATTGGACGGAGTCATGGACGCGTACTTTTTTCTTCGCGGGACGGGCGGCGGTATGACTGCGGACAAGTACGACCGCATACTCTCCCGTGACGGATAAGCTGCTTCTTACCGTATGCCTCGGCTGTCTGGGCGCGCTCGTCGGGCTGGGGATATGTATGCGCATGAAGCGCCGCGCGGAGTATTTCGGCGATCTCGACGATTTTCTGCGCGCGTTTTCCGAGTCGCTTTCTTTCACCCGGGATACGGTGCCCGAACTCATGCGCGGTTACGTAGCGCGGTCACCGCTGCTGGGCGAGCAGCTCGCCGAATGCGCGGCTGCGATGAAGTCGGGAAGGAAGGCGGAGATAAGCGGCGGCTCGCTGACCAAAGAGGAAAAGCGGTTGGTCGCCGAAACGCTCGCGTCGCTCGGTTCGCGCCCGCCCGACGCGGAAAAAGGTGCGGTGGAGGAATGCAGGCGCAAGCTGGGCGTTTGCGGGAAACGCGCTGCGGATACATACGCGCGTTCGGGCAAAGCCGCGGTGAAGCTGGGACTGCTCGCGGGACTGCTCGCGGCGGTATTGTGCTGGTGAGCTTATGGGTATAGATATCATTTTCAGGATAGCCGCGGTAGGGCTCATCACCGCGATGGTGAGCACGATACTCAAAAAGTCGGATAAGGACGAGATAGCCACGCTCGTGACCCTCGTGGGGCTCGTCATCGTGCTGCTGCTCGTAATAGACATGCTGTCTCAGCTGTTCACTACGCTGCAGACGGTGTTCGGAGCGTTCTGATGGCGCTCAAGATCGCCGCGATAGCGATAGTGTCCGTTGTCAGCGCTCTCGTGGTGCGTTCGGAACGTTCGGATATCGCGGCGGTGATAGGGATCGCGGGCGGCGCCGCGGTGCTGCTTGCCGTCATCGACGGCGTCACGGGGATTGCGTCCGTGCTGACGGAGCTTGCGGAAAAGACGGGAGCGGGCGGCGAGCTTGTCGCGTATATGATGAAGATCGCCGGAGCGGGGTACATAATAGAGTTTGCCTGCGGTGCGGCGGAAGAGGCGAAGATGCCCTCGCTTTCGGGCAGCTTGTCGCTTGCCGGCAAGATCGTACTGCTGTGCATGACGATCCCCGTGCTCGTAAAACTCATAGAGATCGTGTCGGGGATGCTGTCCGGCACGTAAACGGAGGTCGCGCGTTTGGGGAGCGGGGATATTGCGGAAGAACTCATAGATTCGCTCGACGACGACGCTCTCGACGATCTTTTCGACGGGCTCACGGAAGATCAGCTCTCGCTGTTCGGCGGAAGGGACGTGATCTCCGTGCTCAAGGGATTGCTGTCCGGAAACGCGGGACTTGACTTTTCGGATGTGATGTCGTTCGTCCTCGGAGCGATAGGCAGCAGTCTGGCGGCGCTCGTAGCTCTGTTCGCGGTGACGTTCGGAGTCGCCGTGGTTTGTTCGGCAACGGACGCGCTTTCCGGAGGAAGGCATTCGGAAAGCGTGGCAAAGGCGGTACGGACCGCATGCCTTGTATGCGTGCTCATCGTCACGGGCGCGGGAATGACCGCGATGTTTACGACGTGCGCGGAGACGCTGGAAGCTCTCGGGGCGCAGATGAACGTTCTGCTCCCGCCCGTGCTCACGGTCATGGCGGGCACGGGAGGGGCGGGCAGCGCGGCGGTGTTCAGCCCGGTCATAGCCGTCATAACGGGAGGGCTTTTCAACCTGATAACTTCCGTGCTCGTGCCCATGCTCGTCGCCGCGTTCGTATTCGGGGCGGTGGGGTGCGTCACGGGAGGGAACGGCATGGACAAGATGTCATCTTTTATGCACGACTCCGTGAAATGGATGTTCGGCATAGGGTTTTTCCTGCTGACCGCGGTCATGAGCGTACAGGGCGTTACCGCGTCGGTAACGGACAATCTCGGCGTAAGGGGAGCGAAATTCGCGATAGGCAAGTATGTGCCCGTCATCGGCGGATACATGTCCGAGGGGTTCAACCTGATCGTTTCGGGCGGGATCGCGGTAAAGAACGCGCTTGGTTATACCGCGCTCGTGCTGCTGCTCGCGACGCTCCTTCCCGTAGTGTTGCAGATAGCGGTATTCTCGCTATGCCTGAAACTGTCCGCGGCGGTGACAGAGGCGCTCGGTGACAAGCGCATGGGGGATATGCTTGCGGGCATGAGCAAGACGGTGACTCTTACGGGAGGGGTGATGTTCGGCGCGGGATTTCTGTATTTTGTGTTCGTGCTCATCCTTATGGCGACGGGGAGGGTGTTCCTGTGACGGCATGGATCCTCGGAGTGCTCGGCACGGGAGTTATAGGCGCGGTTGTATCCGGACTGACGGCGAATACGCGCGTTCACAAGATAGTACGCACGGCGTGCGTCTACGCTTTCGTCCTCGCGGTGATATTCCCGCTGCCGGGGCTGATCTCGGGAGATTGGCAGGCGTTGTCCTGCGACGGGGCGGAGGATAACGGATACGACGCGGGGATAGTCGAAGTGACCGACGAAGCGTATTTCTCGCTCGTGTCCGAAGCGCTGGAAGAAGAATTGAAGAAAAGCGGTTACGATACGGAGTGCCTGGTGACGGGAACGGTCTTTGCGGACAAGGCGGAAGCGGAGAGCGTGACTATAAAGCTGTACGGGGAATTTTCCGACAGCTCTTCCGAGCGCGTGCGAGTCGCTTCGCTTGCCGCCGATTATCTCGAAACGGATGTTTCCTTGATCAAAGTGTATGTGGGAGAAGATCAGAAATAAAGCGTCGGCATTGGTCGCCGGATTAAAGAAGTCGCGCCGCCTCGAGATAGCGGTCGCGGTGCTCGCCGTCGGCGTTATCCTGCTCATATATTTCGGAACTTCCTGTTTTTCGTCCGAAAACGCAGGCATAAACGGGGAAGACGGTGAGTATGATTATTGTGCGAGGGTGGTCAGCGAGCTGGAAAACAAGCTCTCGCAGTCGGAAGGCGCGGGCGAGGTATCCGTAATGATCTATTGGAAGGAGACCTCGGACGGGGAGGATGCCTCGTTCGTGCCCGAAGGCGTGATAATCGTATGCGACGGCGGCAACGATATAGCAGTCAAGATGAGACTGATCTCCTCCGTCGCCGCTTATCTCGGGATAAGCGAGAACAAGATCAACGTACTTGCAAGGAGCAACTGACTATTTTCGGGGGTATCATTTTATGACAAGCAAGAAAAAGAAGATCATCATCCTGACGGGCATGGTAGCCCTGCTCGTTCTCACCGGCGTGCTGAACATCGTGCTCAACCTCACGGCGGACGGCGAAGCGCTGGGAGTGAGCGGCAGCGACGTGTATACCGATTTCTTTACGTCTTACCGCGACTATCGCGACGAATCGCGCGAGCAGACTCTGTTGTATTACGACGAGATGATCGCGTCCGAGACTGCGTCCGCGGAAGCGAAAGCGGAAGCGGAGAACGCGAAGCTGCAGCTCGTCGAAGACATGGAGACGGAGCTCACGCTCGAAGGGCTCATCAAGGCTCTGGGCTTCGAGGACGCCATCGTCACGAGTACGACGGAGAACGTCAACGTCATTGTCAAATGCGCGGAACTCACGGGTACGCAGGCGGCTCAGATCAAGGAGATCGTCGTTACCGAAACGGGACTTCCCGCGCTGAATTTGCGAATTATTCCCACCGAATGACGTAAAAAAGATTGATAATCGCACGCCGCTGTGCTATACTCTCATTACGGAGTCATGTACGGGGGGGGGGAGCCGGTCCGCGCATGGCGTTTGCGCGGATCCGGCTTTTGCTTTGTCCGCGTCCGGTATAAATCACCATCGGAGAACATAATGAGCAGAGCAGCCGCGCGCGAATCGCTTTTCAAATTGGTATACGAATATGCCGTCAGGGGAGAAAGGGATGATTTTACCCTTTCGCTGCTTTCGAACGGGATGTCGGAGGACGATTCCGAATATCTTGTTTCTTCTTATGACGGGGTGCTCGCGCATAAAGACGAGATAATGCGGGTCATTGCTGCGCACAGCCGTGACTTTGCGCTCGATCGCATATATAAAGTCGATCTGGCGATACTCGCGGTCGCGGTGTACGAGATACTTTACAGAGACGATATACCGTACTCGGTGAGCGCCAACGAAGCTACCGAGCTTGCGGGCAAATATTCCACGGACAAGAGCTATTCGTTCGTCAACGGTCTGCTCGCTTCCGTGATAAAGGAGAAGAAAAATGGCTGAGATCATCGACGGAAAAGCCATCGCGGCCGCGGTCAAAGAGGACCTCGCTGCGCAGGCGAAGATGTATGAGGAAAAATACGGCAGGAAAATAGGTCTTGCCGTGGTGAAGGTGGGCAACGATCCCGCGAGCGAAGTGTATGTGCGCAACAAGATAGTCGCGTGCGGCAAAACGGGCGTGCGCTCTTTTTCTTACGAACTGCCCGAGGACGAGAGTGAGGAAGATCTTCTCGCGCTCGTGGATAAGCTGAACGACGATCCCGAGGTGGACGGCATACTCGTACAGCTCCCGCTCCCCAAACATCTGAACGAGAAAAAAGTGCTTGCGCGCATCCGTCCGGAAAAGGACGCGGACGGTTTTCACGTCGTCAACGCGGGCGGTATCCTTCTCGGACTGCCGTGCACAAAGCCTTGCACTCCCGCTGGCATCATAGAACTCATCAAGTCCACGGGCGCGGATATATCGGGCAAGCACGCGGTGGTCATCGGCAGGAGCAATATCGTGGGCAAGCCCTGCGCCATGCTGCTGCTTGCCGAAAACGCCACGGTCACGATATGCCATTCCCGCACCGTAGACCTTAAGTCGATAACTCTTACGGCGGATATCCTCGTTGCTGCGGTGGGTATAAAAGAATTCGTCACCGGCGACATGATAAAGCCGGGCGCGATAGTCATCGACGTCGGCATGAACAGGGAAAACGGCAAACTGTACGGTGACGTCAATTTCCCCGAAGCGGAAAAACGCGCGGCATACATCACTCCCGTGCCCGGCGGCGTCGGACCGATGACGATAGCCATGCTTCTCAAAAACACCGTGGAAGCGGCGTACAGATGCAGAGAAAACTGACGGTCTCTCAGCTCAACGCCTATATCTCGGGCGTGTTCGAGGATGAATTCGTCCTTCACGACGTCGTGGTTCGCGGCGAGATATTCGAGGCGAAAGCCGTGGGGGCGCGCACTTTCTTTACGCTCAAAGAGGGCGGATGCACGCTTTCCTGCGTGACTTTCGCACACATGAGAGCGGACGTCGGCGCCGAGGTCGATGTAACGGGCACCGTCACGTTTTACGCGAAAAGCGGAAGAGTGTCTTTCGTCGCCGAGGATATGACGGTCGCGGGCGAGGGAGCGCTTCTTGCGGCGCTCAAAAAACTCAAAGAAAAACTGCGCCTCGAAGGTCTGTTCGAGGGGCGTCCGCCGCTGCCCGCGCTCGTGCATAAGGCGGCGGTGGTGACCAGCGAATACGGCGCGGTCATGCACGACATACTTTCGGTGTGCCGAGGGGCGTACCCGGCAGTGGATATATGCCTGTGCGACGCAAGAGTGCAGGGCACGGACAGCGCGGAAACGATAGCCCGCGCGGTAAACGACATCAACGAATATTGCCGCGACGTCGACGTCATAATAATCGCGAGAGGAGGAGGTTCCGCTTCCGATCTTCAGGCATATAATACCGAGACGGTGGCGCGCGCCGTGGCGGGCAGCCGTATCCCCGTCATAAGCGCCGTGGGTCACGAGACGGATTATACGTTATGCGATCTCTGCGCCTCGGCGAGAGCGGGTACCCCGTCCATAGCCGCGAGCATGATCACGGCTCCTTCCGCGGATACCGCCATGCGTGTGCTGGGCGCCGCGAAAGCGGTGTCGCAGAGCGCTGAAAGGCTGTTTGCAGATAAAAAACAACGTATCTTATACGACGCGATGCGCGTCATAACGCGCTGCGAGCGCATAGCCGACGGTTATGCGGGCAAGGCGGCGGGTTTGCTGTCGCGGCTCGGCGCGGGGCTGGACGCTAAGGCGGCGGCGCTGAGCGAGCGTCTTACGGGTGCGTGCGCGGCTCTGGAGCGCTTGAGCCCGCTCAAAGTGCTGTCGCAGGGGTACGCGAAAGTGACCAAGGGCGGCAGAGAGATACCCGGCGTCAAGGGCGTGGAAAAGGGCGACGAAGTCACGGTGCTCATGCGCGACGGCAGGTTCGCCGCGAAAGTCACCGAAGTGGAGGAGGGCGCAGATGTACGAAAAAACGGATAAACTCGAAGACAAGATAACGAGTCTCGAAAACATCATCGCGGAACTCGAGAGCGAGGGGACTTCTCTCGAACGCGGCATAGAGCTTTTCGAAAAAGGAGTCTCGCTCACGCGGGACTGTCTTGCCGAACTCGGCAGGAGCAAAGGGCGTATAACCGAGCTAAAGCGCAGGATGGACGAACTCACCGAAGTTCCGTACGATACCGACGAGGATAAATGAAAGGATTCGACGAAAGATACGAAACATTGAAAAGCATGTGCGACGGCGCCCTGGAGACCGCCGTTCCCGAAACGGAAGCGGGCAGGCTGGCGGACGCCATGCGTTATAGTCTGCTCGGAGGCGGCAAGCGCCTGCGTCCCGTGCTGTACCTTGCCGTGCTCTCGTCTTACGGCAGGACTACGTCCGACGTCGATATGCGCGTGGCGGCAGCCATAGAGTGCATACACGCGTATTCGCTCGTGCACGACGATCTGCCGGCTATGGATAACGACTATATGCGCCGCGGCAAGCCTTCCACGCATGCGGCTTTCGGCGAAGCGGTCGCGTTGCTCGCGGGGGATGCGCTCCTCAATCTGGCGTTCTCCCTTCTTGCGGGATGCGCCTGCGAGGACGCATGCTACGCCCGTATAATGAAACTCGTCGCCGATTGCGCGGGAGCCGAGGGCATGATAGGCGGGCAGGCGCTCGAGTTCTGCTCGGACATGTCGTCGGCGGACGCGGGACTTCTCGGGAAAATAGCGCGCCTCAAAACGGGCAAGCTCATGGAAGCCGCGATACTTTCCGGCTGCATAGCCGCAGGGCGCGAGGACGAATACGCGCTGTGGCTGGAGTATGCGGATATCCTCGGCAGAGCTTTTCAGCTCAAGGACGATCTGCTGGATATAGGCAGCGGCGAGCGCTCTCTCGCGTTTGTGCTCGGAGCGGGCGCGGAAGCGGAGCTTGACGGACTTTGCCGCGCCGCGGACGAAAAACTCGCGGAGACGGGAGGGGATCCGCGTTTCCTGCGCGAACTTACCGAAAAAATGTTGAAGAGAACATCCGACTGAAATGGCTTATCTCGAAAAGATAAATTCTCCCGCAGACCTCAAAAAACTGACTATCTCCCAGCTCGGGGAATATGCGGCGGAGGTGCGGGAGTACATAATGGAAGTCGTCAGGGAGCGCGGTGGGCACCTCGCGTCCAATCTCGGCGCCGTCGAGCTGACGATAGCCATGCACTATGTGTTCGACTGCCCGCGCGACAAATTCGTTTTCGACGTGGGTCATCAGTCGTACACCCATAAACTCATAACGGGCAGGCGTGAAGCGTTCCGCGCTTTGCGCACGGACGGCGGAGTGAGCGGTTTCGAGAACATGTCCGAAAGCGAGTACGACGCATTCACGACGGGGCACAGCAGCACGTCGCTGTCCGTAGGGCTGGGGCTTGCCCGCGCCCGCGATCTGAAAAAGGAAAAATACAACGTCGTGTCCGTGATAGGAGACGGCGCGTTCACGGGCGGTATGACTTACGAGGCGCTCAACGACATAGGCGCTTCGGGCACCCGCATGCTGATCATACTCAACGACAACGCGATGTCCATCTCCCGCAACGTGGGAGCGATCTCATCCTACTTCGGTAAACTCAGGCTCAGCCGCAGATATAAAGTGCTCAAAACGAAATTCAAACGGGGGATAGACGGTATACCGCTCGTCGGGCCCGCGCTCGTGCGTGTCACCGAGCGCGTGAAAAACGCCGTCAAAAAGCAGGTGCTCAATGTGCGTATATTCGAACAGCTGGGCATCAAGTATTACGGCGCTTTCGACGGGCACGATATAGGCGAGCTCGTGTATATCCTCAATCAGGTAAAGAGTTTCGACGCTCCCGTGCTCCTTCACGTTATAACGCGCAAGGGCAGCGGTTTTTACGAAGCGGAGCACGATCCCGTAAAGTACCACGGCGTTACGGGCGAAAAGGAGAACCTGCTTAAATTTTCCGACGTGGTCGCCGAAAGGATGGTCGCTCTCGGTGGTCGCGACGAAAACGTGGTCTGTACAAGCGCGGCAATGCTGCCGAGCACGGGGCTGGTACCGTTCCGCGAGCGTTTTCCGGACAGATGTTACGACGTCGGCATAGCCGAACAGCATGCGGTAACGATGTGCGCCGGGATGGCGGCGGCGGGTCTGAAACCGTATTTTGCGGTATATTCCACCTTCCTTCAGCGCGGGTTTGACCAGATATTGCACGATGTAGGCATCAACAAGCTGCCGGTGCGTTTTCTCATCGACAGAGCGGGCGCGGCGGGTTCGGATGGCGTTACGCATCAGGGACTGTTCGACCTCGGTTATCTTACCGCGGTACCGGGCATGTGCGTGATGGCTCCGCGCAACGGCAAAGACCTCGCGAAAATGATAGACTGGTCGGCGAACTACGAAAGAGGTCCTCTCGCCATACGCTATCCCAAAGGCTATACTCAGTCGTCGGACGATGAACCCGCGGACATAGAATTCGGCAGGTGGGAAAGGCTTTCCCGTGCGGACAACGGCGTATATATCTTCGCCGTGGGACCGAACATGATCGAGCTGACGCGAGGCATTACCGCGAATGTTTACAGCGTGAGATTCGTCAAACCGCTCGACGCCGAAGCATTGCGCGAAGCGTCTGCGGAAGGAGATCTGGTCATAACGCTGGAAGAGAACGTGCTTCGCGGCGGTTTCGGCGAGAGCGTACTTGACGCGCTTAACGCGGCGGGCGCAAAATGCGGGTGCGTGTGCATGGGATTCAAGGACGAATTCTGTGACCGCAGATCAGCGGCGGCGGCTTATGCTGATAACGGGCTCACTGCGGAGCGGCTGAAAAAGATCGTCGCGGGATATCTCGAGACTAAAGAAAAATAATTTTGCCGAAAACGGCGCGTAAATCTTGAATAATTATAAAATTTATTGTATAATTTCAGTATGCTTACGGGAATATACGCAAATGCGGAGAGGGATATAGGTCTCTCCTTCACAAAAAAGCTGACAGACCTGCTGCTGCGGGAGGGCATGGATGTCGCCGTGCATGAGTCCGCCCGAGGGAGCGTCCGAGGCGTGCCCGTCTTCGGGAACGATTGCGATCCGAAGCCGGATGTCATCGTATCGCTCGGCGGAGACGGCACGATACTTTCCGCAATGGCGTTTGCCGCTCCCGCGGGAGTGCCCGTGCTCGGAGTCAATCTCGGCGGCATGGGCTTCCTTACGACGATGACGGCGGAAGGCGACGCCGCCCGCGAAGTCGTGAAAATGCTTTCGAGCGGGGAATGGTCGGTCAGCGAGCGCGCGATGCTGTCCGTGGAAGCGGGCGGAAAGACTTATCATGCGCTCAATGAGGTTGTGTTTTATAAACGCAGCCTGGGTAAGACGGTAGACGTTTCCGTCAAAGTGGGCGACTCGCATGTCGCGAAATACAAGGCGGACGGATTTATAGTCAGCACTCCCACGGGCTCTACGGGTTGGGCGCTCAGTGCGGGCGGGCCCATAATAGCGCCCGACGTGCCTTGTCTGCTCCTTCTGCCGATGAACTGCCATCAGCTCTCGGCGCGCCCCGTGATAGCGGGTAACGGAGAACCCGTCACCGTGACGGGCGGCGAAGAGGGGAGCGTGATAACGGACGGTATAGTGGCGAGCGACAATACCCGTTCCATGACGGTGCGTTTGTCGAAGTATACCGCAAAGCTCGTGACGCACTGCGATTTCGATTTTTACGGAAGGCTCACGCAAAAGCTCGGATTGGCTAAATAAGGAGAGGAAAATGGCACGCAATGCAAGACATCTTAAAATACTCGAGATCATAGCGGAACGTCCGGTAGAGACGCAGGAGGAGCTTGCGAACGCTCTCGTCGCGGCAGGCTTCAACGTCACTCAGGCGACGGTCTCACGCGATATAAAAGAGCTCGGTCTGGTGAAGACGAGCGACGGCGGCAGACAGAGATACGTCAGGGCGGGCGGCAAGGAAAAGCATTATCTTTCCAATATCGCAAACATCTACCGCAACGCCGTGCTCTCCATAACTTCGGCGCAGAATCTCGTGATAATCAAAACGGTCCCCGGCGGAGCGTCTACCGTAGGCATGAATGTGGACAGGCTGGAAGAACCCGAGGTGCTCGGCTGCGTGGCGGGCGACGATACCGTTCTCGCCGTGGCGCGCACGACGGAGTCGGCGAAAGAGATAGCGGACAAACTGCGGGAGATGCTCTGATATGCTTCAACGGATCGCGATAAGAAATCTTGCGCTCATTCGCGACGCCGAACTCGAATTTTCCGATAAGCTCAATGTGCTCAGCGGCGAAACGGGCGCGGGCAAATCCATAATAGTGGACGCGCTCATGCTGCTCATGGGCGGCAAGTACGACAAAACGATGCTTTCGGGCGGCGAGGACAGCGGATATGTCGAGGGACTGTTCGTCTTTTCTTCGTCTGAAAAAACGGCTTTTCTCGGCGAGCTGGGCATAGACGCCGACGAAGAGATGATAGTCGTGCGCAAATTTTATGCCGACGGTAAAAACGACATCCGTATAAACGGCAGGAGCGTCACGGTGAAAATGCTCAAAAGCGTCATGAGCCGTTTTGTGGATATCTGCGGACAGAACGAATATCAGGTGCTCGGTAAAAAGAGCGAGCATCTTAACATACTCGATGCGTACATAGGAGATCCCGCCGCGGCTTTGACGGCGGAGCTGCGCGAAAAATGCGCGGAGTACGACGACGTGCGCGCGCGTGCGGAAGCGCTCGGCAACGCCGAGCAGCGGTTGCAGCGCATGGACATGCTCGCGTATCAGATAAACGAGATAGAGTCTGCCGCCGTAAAGCGCGGCGAAGAGGAAGAACTTACCGAGTTCCGCACCCGAGCGATGCACGGCGAGAAGATAAAGACAGCTCTCGAGGGAGCGGAGGACGCGCTTTCGGGCGAGGGACGTGCGCTCGACGGCTTGTACGAAGCGAGCCGCATGCTCTCGGGCATAGATAAACTTTCCGAGTCTTACGCCGAGCTTGACCGCCGTTTGGGCGATCTTGCCGTGGAAGCGGAGGATATCGCGGGTACGCTTAAAGACCTTTTGTCCGAAGTGGATTTCGACGAACACGATCTCGAAGAGGCGGAAAACAGGCTCGCGAAGTTACGCTCGCTCAAACGCAAGTACGGCGATCTCGACGCTTTGCCCGATAAATTGGAACAGCTTAATTCGGAGTATGCGTTGCTCTCGTCGGGCGACGAGGAGTATGAGCGGCTGAAAGCGGAAGAAGAGAAGCTGCTCGGCGAGTGCTGTAAGCTCTGTAAAAAACTTTCTGCTGTGCGCCGCGAAGGCGCAAAACGGCTGGAAAAAGACGTGATATCCGAGCTCGGGGATCTCGGCATGGCGAATTCGGTATTCGAAGTCGCATTCGCGCCGTTGCCCGAACGCGACGAGTTTGAAGGTAATTTCGGACCGCGCGGTGCGGATGACATCGAGTTCCTGCTTTCTCCGAACCCCGGTCAGCCGCTTTTGCCTCTGGTAAAGATCATTTCGGGCGGCGAGATGTCGCGTTTCATGCTTGCGCTCAAAGTGATCGCAGGGCGTTATGGCGGCGTCGATACCATGATATTCGACGAGATAGATACGGGGATCAGCGGTAAAACGGGGTTGGAAGTCGCGGAAAAACTTGCTGACATCTCGCGCCGTAGCCAGGTATTCTGCGTCACGCATTTGGCGCAGATCGCGTCTATGGCGGACTGCCAGTACTTTATAAGCAAGACCACGGACGGTTACACTACGAGCACCGCGGTGCGCAGGCTGGATCGCGAAGGCATGATAGACGAGATAACGCGTCTCTCGGGAGCGGGAGAAGTGAGCGCCGCCGCGCGCCGCGCCGCCGAAGAGCTCAAAGCGTGGAGCGACGGATTCAAACGCGATATAAGCCAATCCGATCGTTCGGGCAACTGAACCGCGGTTCGGTATTATATTATTTTATGATAACTTATTTCCGCGTCCCGCTTCGGTCGCGGAAAATTTTTTGCAAAAAATTACAGGTGCAAGCACGGAATAATGAAGGCGCGGCTACGCATTACTAAGAGCATGTGTGCGAAGACGATAAGATGTGCGGCAATGGCTGCTCTGTTGATCGCGGCATTCGCGGCGGCGTTCCTTGCGACGCCGTCGGATGCGTTTGCCGAAGCGGCGGAGAGCGCGGAGACTGTGTACCTCGGCGGATATCCGGTAAATATAGAATTATATTCGGACGGTAAAGCCATAGCTTCGCTCGGTGAAAGCTGTGGCGCGGTAGAAACGATATCCGGGACGGGCGTATCCGGACTCGGCACCGTGACGTTTGAGAAAAAAGACGGCTCGTACCGTGCGCTCGGGCATGCGGTGACCGACGATACGGGCGCGGATATCGCCGCGGCATACGGGTATATATATTCTTCCGAGATAATAGGGGCAAAGCTGCCGTCGGAAGGCAGCGCGGGAAGACTGATAGGCAGACGTTCGGGCAGCAGCCCGATAGGCAATATTCTGATAAACGATATTTTCGGGCTATCGGGCGACATGTTCTCGCCGGTCGCGGGAGAGGAATGCGAGGTGCTTTGCCATGACGAAGTGAAGCCAGGAAAAGCGATACTTTGCACGACCGTCGGGCATGAACGCGGCATGTACGACATAGAAATAGTGAAAACGAGTTCGGGACGCGAACGCAGAGAAAAAAGCATGGTCATACGCATAACCGACAGGGAACTTCTCGAAAAAACGGGCGGGATACTCCAGGGTATGAGCGGCAGCCCCATATTGCAGGACGGCAAACTTGCGGGCGCCGTGACCCACGTTTTCACCGAAGATCCCTCGCGAGGATACGCGGTATATGCCGAATGGATGCTGTGATATATACTATTACAGACATAATACATCAGAAATATACATATATTTTGCGTTTATTGCATAATTTGCAATATGTCCTCGCTTAACGTAAAATATTATATAACGGCAAAAACGGACGGCGCCGTACAATTCGTAAAAGCGCGTTGGCGCAAATTGGTATTTTTCGCATGCTTTCTCGTACTCGGTCTGGTGATGGGGGTGTTATCCTCGCTCAAACCCATCGATCCCGAGGAGGCTCTCGCTAGCGTGAACGGCGGTCTGTACGCGCTCATTACGCAGGCGGCATACGCGGGATATATCTTTCCGTTGCTGCTGTTTACGATAGCCGCTATTGCCGTGATGTGTTTCGTGGGCAGATTTGCCTATTCGGTCATAATTACGGCGGCGTTCACCGTTGCTCTGGGGTTTTTTCAGGGAGCGACGGTCGTTCTCGTTATGCGGACATTCGGGGTACTCGCTCTTCCGCTCGTAATGTCGCAGATCGTCATTTCGCTTCTTATAGACTTTGCGTGGGCGGCGCTGTTCGCCATGCTCGCCGAAGCGGCTGCCGAAAAACGCAGATACGGTTGCGTCGTACCGCTTTTGAGCGTCCTTAAAAAGGCTGCCGCGATCGCGGCGATTTGCGTAGTGCTCGTACTTTTGAGGTCGCTTTTCGCCGTGTTGTTTTCATTCTTCCTCTGACTTTACATATTTTTCCGCGGCGCGGCGCATGATAGGACAAAAGAGGAGGATCGTAATGAAAAAGAGATCGCTGCTTGTGGCGTCGCTGCTCGTTGCCGCTGCGCTCGTCATCGCGGGTTCGGTCCCGCTCACGGCTTCCGCCGCGGAGCCGACGACCGAAGCCCCGTCTTATGTGCTTGTCGAAGCGCGTACCGGCACCGTGCTGGCGGAGAAAAATGCCCGCGAGCATCGTCCGATAGCGAGCATGGTAAAGATCATGACGCTGCTGCTTACCTTTGAGAGCATGGACGCGGGAGAACTTTCGGAGAACGAGACGCTGACCGTCAGCGAGAACGCTTCGTCCATGGGCGGGAGCCAGGCGTTTCTCGACGCGCATGCGGATTACCGTGCGGGCGAACTTATAAAGTCCGTAGTCGTTGCTTCCGCAAACGATTCCTGCGTGGCGCTTGCCGAGCGCATGAACGGAAGCGTAGACGCTTTCGTGGAGCGCATGAACGAACGTGCCGCTGCTCTGGGCATGGAGGATACCAATTTCGTAAATTGCACGGGACTTCCCGCGCCTAATCAATATTCGTGCGCGAGAGATGCTGCCGTGATGTTCGGCGAGCTTATAAAACATAAGGAGTTTTTCGATTATTCGCGCGAGTGGATGTTCGATCTCGTCCATCCTTCGGGGCGCGTGACGACGCTCACGAATACCAACCGCATGATCCGTTCGTACGAAGGTTGCGACGGAGGTAAAACGGGCTTCACGAACGAAGCCATGTATTGTCTGAGTGCGACCGCCGAAAGAGGAGGGACTCGGCTGATCGGCGTGATAACGGGGGCGGAGACTTCCAAATCGCGCAATGCGGAAATGGCAAAGCTGTTCGATCACGGTTTCGCGGGCTGGGCTACCGAGCAGGTGATATTCGGCGGAGTACCGTTCGGCTCGCCGCTCGAGGTCCCGGGATCCAAGGAGGGCAGCGTGACTGTCGCTCCCGCAGAGAACGCTTACGTTCTCTCCCGCCGCGGAGAAAAAGAAGAAACGGAACTCGTTATCGAACTGCGGGACGATATACCTCTTCCTCTTCTCGCGGGCAGTAAAGTAGGGAAGATAAAAGCCGTCCGCGGCGGAAAAACCGTCGCCGAGACATATCTCGTCACGACAAGCGACTTACACGAGAAGAGTTATCTCGATATCGTGGGCGATCTGATAAACGGGATGTAGACCCGACTCTTTCGGGGATGCGTCGCAAGCAGAAGATGACCGCCCATCGATACGGCATTATTTCATAACAACAAATTTCACGACAAAAGCGCTCTTATCCGAGGGCGCTTTTGTACTTGCGCGACGTGCGATCTGCTCGTATCCTGCGGTTTTTTTGCGGAAAAAGTCGCTTTGCTCGGGCAAATATCCCGCGGCGCGGTAAAGCGGTTGACTAACCCGACGTAAAGTGATATAATTTCCGTCGGATGGAATAAACGCGGCAGGAGAGAGAATGTATTTCATAATTAATATATTGCAGATGGGAGACGCGGCGCTTGCCGTCGTCGCGATAGTCGCATACTTGCTCGCGGTGTATTTCGCGATAGTTCCGCATGAGGTCGCGCACGGACTTGCCGCCAAATGGAACGGAGATCTTACCGCTCAGGTGAACGGTCGGTTGACGCTCAATCCCGTGTCGCATATCGACCCGATAGGTCTTGTCATGCTGCTGTTCGTCGGGTTCGGCTACGCCAAGCCCGTGCCCGTAAATCCGTATAACTTCAAAGTCCCGCGCCGCGGGCTGTTCATGACGGCGATCGCCGGCGTGACGTACAACCTTGCGGCGATGATAGTCAGCTGCTTCTTCCTTGCGCTTACGATGTTTATCGGTCCGCTGGGTGCCGGAGCGCCGCTTTATTTGTACTACTTCTTTTCTTGGTTCTTTCAGCTCAGCGCTTCGATAAACGTGATGTTGTTTCTTTTCAACATCATACCGCTCGGCGCGCTGGACGGTTTCAAGATAATCGAGGCGTATGCTTCCCGCGACAATAAGTTCATAGGGTTCCTGCGCCGTTACGGCAGCTATATACTTTTCGCGCTCGTGGCTCTGCATCTTGCCGTATATTATATAAGTTCGTACGTCGCCGCGCCCGAGTGGCTGCAATATATCGATATACTCGGGCTTTATATGAGTTACGGCTCAAAGGGCATAGCCGGCAGCGTGCAGCAGCTGTTCAACCTTATATTCGGTATCGGGCAGAGCGGCTGGTCAATGTTCTGACCTTACGGGGATCAAGTATGGATAACGACGAAATAAAGGATTACGAACTCGACGAGGACGCGCTGGACGAAGGCAGCGGTTACAGAGTCAAGCTCGATTCGTTCGAGGGACCGCTCGATCTGCTCCTTCACCTCATTAAACGCGCGAAGATACGAATATGCGATATATTCATATCGGATATAACGGGTCAGTTCCTCGAATTCATAGAAAAGGATATCGACAGCGTGGATCTCGACAAAGCCTCCGAATTCCTCGGCATGGCGGCGTATCTTCTGGAGATCAAGGCAAAAGCGTTGCTTCCGAAGCCGGAGGTCGCGCAGGGCGAGAGCGAAGAGGACGACGGCAGCGAGCTCATCCGCAGGCTGGAAGAGTACGAGCTTTATAAGAGTGAGATGGATAAGCTCAAAGCGCGCGAGACCGTGGATACCTTTTCGCGCGCGCCGGACTTAAGCGTGGGCGACGAGCGCACGGTGCTTAAAGACATGACGATGGAAGGTCTGTTCGAGGCGCTCAAAAAGCTCTTCGAGCGTGCCGAAAAACGTACTCTCGATACCACACCGAAGGCGATAGCCCGCGACCCGTTCACGGTGGAGGAAAAACAGGAGCTCATAATAAAAACGCTAACCGAAAAGAGCAGCGTGCATTTCGACCAGCTGTTCGGCGAGGACGCGACTAAAAGCGAGATAATCACGACGTTCCAGGCTCTTCTCGAGCTCATGAAACTGCAATTCCTGACGGCTAAACAGGAAGAGGTATTCGGCGACATTTATCTCGTGCGGGTAGGCGAAGAAAGCGCCGCCACCGCCTAAGCGATATATACACGGGAAAGATATCATCATGGATATAGAAAAAACGGATAATGTTCTGGAATCGCTGCTTTTCCTTTCGGGAGAGCCGCTCAAAATGGAAGCGATAGCCGAAGCGCTCGATCTTCAGAAGAGCGAGATAAGAGCTTCGGTCACTCGGCTCAAAAAGAAGTTCGGCGGCAAATGCGGAATACACCTGCTCGAATACAACGGCAAACTGCAGTTCGGCACCAATCCCGCCTATAAGGATGAGGTCGCGGCAGTCCTCAACCCCATACGGGAAAAGGAACTTTCCAAAGCCACGCTGGAAACGATAGCCATCATCGCGTACAAACAGCCGGTGACCAAGCTGGAAGTAGAGTCCATCCGCGGTGTCAACTGCGATTATACGATGCAGACGCTTCTCAGCTTAGGACTGATAGAGGTCGTCGGCAGAAAAGAGGCGATAGGTAATCCCAAGCTTTACGGCACGACGGACGAGTTCCTCAAGCGTTTCCGACTTGAGAGCATAAACGATCTGCCCGATTACGACGATCTGCTCAAAAGCATCGAAGAGCTCAAAAGCAGGCATGTGGACAACGACAGTCTTTATAACGAATTCGAGATACCCGAAGAACAGCCTCCCGAGTTCCTCGAGGGGGAGAAGGTGGAGAAAGTGGAGCTTCCGCTCGTGGCGGCGACGCTCACTCCCGCTGCCGAGGAAGAAGCGAAGGACGGCGCGGACAAATAAACGGGCATAAAACAAATAATAGGACGCAAGGATCGGCAAACTATACGTATGTCGGTCCTTTTTACCGTTATCCTTATCGTATTGCTCGCTCTTTGCGGCGAGTGGCGGGCGTCGATCCGTGCGGAAGCGGATATTCTCGCCAACGAATGCACGCTTACCGTGAACGTATTCGGTCTCAGCGTCATACGCGTGCGCATATCTTTGGACGGATTCATGCCCGCGCAAAGGTATTTGTGGCTGAAGGCGAACGGCAAGCGCATAGGTATATCGCTGACGGCGGACGCAAGCGTCAAGGATTCCATAGTGAATTACCTGAACAATCCGCTCGCCGGCGCCATAGACGTAAAGACGCTTTTTGTGAAAGTGCGGCTGGGCGCGGCGGGTTTTGACGCGGAGAGCGCGCTCGCCGTGCAGTTCGTGCGTATGTTGCTTGCGGCGGGCGTGACCATGCTCAAAGGCATGCAGCGCGTGGAATTCCGCAGCGACGTACGGACGGCGAAAGGCAACGCGGCGAAATTGTACGTTTTCGGCATAATAGGAGTCTCTCCCGCAAATATTATATATAGTTTCGCGGCGGCTTTCGCGAAGAAGCGACTTTCTTCGGCAGGAAAACGCGGCGAAAAAAGGAGAGAAAACACATGATCCTCAATACCGATCGCAAACCGGTGGAAAGAGTGGTGGAGACCGCGTTCGACAGGATAAAGACTCTTGCCGACGCCGATACCGTGATAGGCAGACCGATAGAACTGTCCGACGGCTCGTGCGTGATACCCGTAAGCCGAGTCACTCTCGGTATGCTCACGGGCGGCGGAGAGTACGGAGAGAACGAAGGCGGATCCGAGTATCCGTTCGCGGGAGGAAGCGGCGTGGGCGCGAGCGTGGTGCCTATGGGATTTCTCGTCAGGCGGAACGGCGTTTATAAAATGATAAGGCTGGCGGAGAGCACGCTTATCGAAAAAGCGCTCTCCATGCTGCCCGATCTTGCGGAGGCGATAGCGGATGCTGCGGCTTTCAAAAAGTAAAGCGATAGCTGCGGCGTTGCTTGCGGTCGCTGCATTCTGCCTTGCGGCATTTTCCCGTCCCGCCGTCGCCCGTGCATATTCTTCGAGCGCCGCGAGCGCGATAGTGATAGAGTGCGTCGGCGGCAGGGTGATGTACGAAAAGAATGCGGACGAGCGCCGCCCCATAGCCAGCACGACCAAGATAGTCACGGCGATAACCGTCATCGAAAACGTTTCCGATCTTGAAAAAGAGGTGGAGATACCCGACGAGGCGGTAGGGGTGGAAGGCAGTTCGGTCTACCTGGAAAAGGGGGAGAAGCTGAGGTATATCGATCTGCTTTACGGGCTCATGCTGCGTTCGGGCAACGACTGCGCCGTGGCTCTCGCATGCGCCGTTTCGGGCAGTACGGAGGATTTCTGCACTCTGATGAACATGACCGCAAGGAAAGCGGGAGCGCGTTTCTCGCATTTCGCCAATCCTCACGGCTTGCCCGACGACGATCATTATTCCACCGCCCGCGATCTCGCTCTCATAAGCGCATACGCGATGAAGAACGAGACGTTCGCAAAGATCGTCGGTACGAAAAAGTACGACGGCTGCCCGTATGCCGACCGCGGATACAACAGATCCATGACGAACAAGAACAAAATGCTGTCATTGTTCGACGGCGCGACGGGGATAAAAACGGGCTATACGAAAAAGGCGGGGCGCTGCCTGGTGTCGTCCGCCGAAAGAGAGGGCGTTTCGCTCGTCTGCGTGGTGCTTGATTGCGGACCGATGTTTGAGGAAAGCTGCGCTCTTATGGAAGAGGCATTCGCTAAACTTGGCGAAAAAGGATAAAATCGCCCGGAAACGGGCGATTTTGTCGTCAAATGGCTTGCTTTCGTCCGCGATTTGCATTAAAATATATGTATGCGGATAAATAAATTTCTGGCGGAATGCGGGCTCGCGAGCCGCCGCAAATGCGAAGAGTACATAGAAAGAAGGGAAGTCGCGGTGAACGGCAAAGTCGTCACCGATCTTTCCACGCAGATAAGCGGAGACGACGTCGTTACGGTGAACGGACGGCGGCTTTCTCTTCCGTCCAAACATGTGTATCTCATGCTCAACAAACCGAAGGGCTGCGTGACCACGGTGTCCGACGATCGCGGCAGAAAAACGGTCATCGACATAGTGCGCGGCGATTATCCGGATACGCGTCTGTTTCCTGTGGGGCGGCTGGATTACGATACCGAAGGTCTTCTCATACTTACGACGGACGGCGATCTCTGCAACCGCATAACGCACCCCGCGAACGAGATAGAAAAGGTGTATACCGCTAAGGTGGAAGGCAAAGTCACGGAGGACGAGCTTGCGACCCTTCGCCGCGGAGTGGTCCTGGACGGTCGCCGCACGGGCAAGTGCCGCGCGAAGCTGCTGTCTTACGACGCCAAGGCGAACATATCGTCGGTGGAGATAGCCATACGCGAGGGACTGAACCGTGAGGTCCGCCGTATGTTTGAGTCGCTCGGTAAACAGGTGACTTTTCTCAAGCGCGTGGCGATAGGAGATCTCCGTCTGCGCGGCGTGGACAGAGGCTCTTACCGCAAACTGACGAAGGAAGAGATCGAATACCTGAGAAACATGTGACGCTCAATTACGGCGAAAGGGCGTAAATACGCTTGTATTTCATCGTGATTTGGTGTATAATCCCAATTAAAGGAAACTTTGTAACGGAGGTTTTAGTTTTACAATGAGTACCGGATTGAAAAGCGCGCTCGGTTCTTACACCCGTGCAACTAAAAAGGTACGCGAAGTCGTAGACGCCGTTATCGACGAGCAGTCATTCGTCGAACTCGGCGCGTTTATCGGCGGAGCGAACGAGCTCGGGGAATACAAGGGCGAAGGAGTGTACTGCGGTCTGGCGACGGTAGACGACAGAGATGTCGCCGTGCTGGCGATCAATCCCGAAGTTTTTTCGGGCGGTATCTCCGGACGCGGCGCCAAAAAGATAGCGGATATCGTAGACCGTGCATGCAATGCGGGTCTGCCGCTCATCTCCTTTATCGACTCCGCCGGAGCGAGAGTGCTGGACGGCGTGGACGCGCTCGACGGTTACGATTCCGTCCTCGCGGCTTACTGCAAGGCGTACGGCAGCGTACCCGTGATCACCGCGGTCACAGGCAAATGCTACGGCATGCTGACTTATCTTGCCGATTATTCCGACCTGTTCATAGCCGTGGAAAAAGCAAAGATATCCACCGCTGCGCCTCTCATAATATCGGGCGAGAGCGGTAGGGACGTTTCCGGCGCCAAAAATCACTATAAAACGACGGGCGTCGTGACCAACCTCGTCAAGGATACGGGCGAACTTCGCGCTCTCATATCCGAGGCTCTCGAAGATATGTGCGACGTGGTGGGCGAGACGGAAGACGATCCCAACAGAGTATGCGAGGATCTTACGTCTTCGTCGTCCGTAAAAGCAGTGCTCGCTTCCGCATTCGACGAAGGCAGCGTGCTCGAGCTTCGCGGCGGTATAGCTCCCGAAGCGGTCACCGCGTTTGCAAAGCTCAACGGCATAACCGCCGCCGTCGTGGGCGTGAGCGGTAAGCTCACCGCTCTCGGCGCCGCCAAGATAACCGATTTCCTCAACACCGCGGACAACGCCGGCGTGCCCGTAGTCAACCTCGTCGCCTGCACCGGAACCGCGGCTTGCGCGGCGGAAGAGACGGGAGCGCTCATAAGGAACGTCGGAGACCTCATCTATACTTACAATAACCTCGACGTGGTAAAAGTAACGCTCGTATGCGGTAAGACCGCAGGCGCGGGATATACGATATTCGCGTCCAAGAGCGCATGCGACTATGTCATGGCGTGGGAAAAAGCGGCTATCTCGCCGATGGAGAGCAAAGCCGCGGCTTATATGCTGTACGGCAAAGAGATCGCTAAAGCGAAAAATACCGCAGCGGCGGAACGCAAGTTCGCCGCGGTATACGCAAACGAAAACAGCGCGATGGAAGCGGCAGAAAAGGGCTATGCGGATATGGTGATATTCCCGTCGCATACCCGCCAGTATCTGATAGCTTCCATGCAGGCGATGATAAAGAGGTGACGGTCATGAACGATATCCTGCTTGCGAGCGCCGAAGAGGGGACGTACAGCGTGGGGATAATGGCTCTGTACAGCGTGATCGGTATGCTGCTGGTCATAGCCGTGCTCGTTATCCTCATAGTGCTTCTCGTGGTGTTCTCCAAGATCCTCAATTCCGTTTCCGTCAAAAAGGCGAAGGAGCCCGTGGCGGAGACCGCAGCGCCCGTTCGGGGCAGCGCGGACGAGGAACTTGAAGTCGTTGCCGCGATAACCGCCGCCATCACGGCTTATTACGCCGGCGGCAAAACGGTCGGAGCCGTTCCCGAAGAAGAGGACATGCCCGTACCGTTCGTCATCAGATCCATCAAAAAACTTTAACGGAGGAAAGGAAAAATGCGTAAATTCAATGTGACCGTAAACGGTAAAACATACAGCGTGGAAGTGGAGGAGACCGGTGCGTCCGCACCCGTAGCCGCTTCCGCAGCCGCACCTGCGGCTACCGCGGCGGCTCCCGCACCTGCGGCGGCTCCCGCACCCGCGGCTCCCGCGGGCGGTACTCCCGTCAAGTCGCCCATGCCCGGCGTGGTACGCAAGCTCGCGTTCGTCAACGGCGCCGCCGTCAAGGCGGGTCAGCCCGTGGTCGTGCTCGAGGCGATGAAAATGGAAAACGATATCGTGGCTACCGCGGACGGCGTTATCACCTATGCCGTGGAAGTAGGCGCGAACGTAGAGACGGACGCCGTGCTCGCATATATAAAATAACAGGCGGAGGGTACTGTCATGGTCATTCCTTCCGCAGCAACGGACGGTCTGCAGAATCTCGGCGAGAGCATGATGAAATTGCTCGAGTCCACGGGATTCGCGGCGTCCATGGATGATTCGCTGCCGTTCCCGTTCGCGAACTACGTGATGCTGCTAGTCTCGTTCGTCCTCTTCTATCTTGCGATAGCGAGAGGGTTCGAGCCGCTGCTTCTCGTACCCATCGCGTTCGGCGTTATGATGGCGAACATCCCCGGAGCATACGACGAGCTGATGAAAGCGCCCGTATACGAGATAGAGGGCAATGTTTCTTCGTCGCTTGTCGAATCGGGCGGATTGTTCTATTATCTGTCCAAAGGCGTCGAGTGGGTCATTTATCCTCCGCTCATATTCCTGGCGATAGGCGCTATGACGGATTTCGGTCCGTTGATCGCGAACCCGAAGAGCCTTATCATGGGCGCGGGAGCTCAGCTCGGCATATTCGTCACTCTGTTTGCCGGATACTTCATCTTCGGTAACGACGAGCAGCTCGCTTCCGCGGTCGCCATCATCGGCGGCGCGGACGGTCCTACCGCTATATACGTCGCGACTACGATGGGCGAAGCGGGAGAGGGCGGACATCTGTCCGCGATAGCGATAGCGGCATACTCGTATATGGCGCTCATCCCCGCGATACAGCCTCCCATCATGAAACTGCTCACGACGAAGAAAGAGCGCTGCATCCGCATGAAGCAGATGCGCAACGTGTCCAAGCGCGAGAAGATCATCTTCCCGATAGTCGTCATCGTGCTCTGCGGACTGTTCCTGCCGTCCTCTCTGCCTCTTCTCGGTATGCTGATGCTCGGCAACCTGCTCAAAGAGAGCGGCGTGACCGGACGTCTCGCGGATACCGCGAGCAACGGGCTCTGCAATGTCGTCACGATACTTCTCGGCTCCTGCGTGGGATTCAAAGCCACGGCTTCGATATTCCTGCAGGTCACCACGCTGGAGATCATCGGTCTCGGACTTGCGGCGTTCGCTTTCGGTACGGTAGGCGGCGTGCTCATCGCCAAGTTCATGAACCTGTTCCTCAAGGAAAAGATAAACCCGCTCATAGGCAGCGCAGGCGTTTCCGCCGTTCCGATGGCGGCGCGCGTGTCGCAGAAAGTGGGGCAGCAGTATGTGCCGGATAACTACCTGCTCATGCACGCCATGGGACCCAACGTCGCAGGCGTCATCGGCTCGGCTGTCGCGGCGGGCATACTCATAGCGTTCTTCGGTTGATCCAAGGAGATTTATTATGGCTAAAAGACCTGTAAAAATAATGGAGACCATCCTCCGCGACGCGCATCAGTCGCAGGCAGCCACGAGAATGAGGCTGGACGAGATGCTTCCCGTTGCGGACAAACTGGATAAGATAGGGTACTACGCACTCGAAGCGTGGGGCGGCGCTACGTTCGACTCCTGCATACGTTTCCTCGGCGAGGATCCGTGGGACAGGCTGCGCGCTCTGCGTAAAGCGATACCCAATACCAAGCTGCAGATGCTCCTGCGCGGACAGAACCTTCTCGGTTACCGTCATTACAGCGACGACGTCGTGCGTAAGTTCTGCGAGCTCACCGTGAAAAACGGTATCGACGTGCTGCGTATATTCGACGCGCTCAACGATCCGCATAACCTCGAAACGGCTATAACCGCGACGAAGGAATTCGGCGGTACCGTCGAGGCGGCTATCTCGTATACGACGGGTCCAGTGTATTCGATGGATTATTACGTCAAGCTCGCCAAAGAGTTCAAGGCGATGGGCGCGGATATACTTTGCATAAAGGATATGGCGAACCTGCTCCTTCCTTACGACGCTTACGACCTCGTCAAAAAGCTCAAGGACGAAGTGGACATGCCCATACATCTTCACACGCACAACACGGCGGGCATAGGCGATATGACCAACCTCAAGGCGATCGAGGCGGGTTGCGACATCGTGGATACCGCGCTTTCGCCCCTCGGCAACGGTACGAGCCAGCCTGCGACCGAGCCTCTCGTCGCGACGCTCAAAGGCACGGATTACGATACGGGCATCGATCTTAAAAAGCTCAACGAGCTCACCGTATATTTCCGCGGAGTGGCGGACAGGCTCAAAGCGGACGGCTACCTCAGCGACAAAGTCCTCAAAGTGGACGTCAACGCGCTCATCTACCAGGTGCCGGGCGGTATGCTTTCCAACCTCATCAACCAGCTCAAAGAGCAGGGAAAGAGCGAGAAGCTCGAAGAAGTGCTGCAGGAAGTCCCGAGGGTGAGAGCGGATCTCGGTTATCCTCCTCTCGTCACTCCGTCCAGCCAGATCGTAGGTACGCAGGCGGTCCTCAACGTCATCATGGGCGAGAGATACAAGATGGTCACGAAGGAGACCAAGGGCATGGCTCGCGGAGAGTACGGCAAATTGCCCGTACCGCCGTCCGAAGAGGTGATCAAGAAGATCCTCGGCGACGACAAACCCATCAAGTACAGCCCTCACGATCTTCCGCCCGAGCTGGATAAGCTGCGCGACGAACTCGGCATGTATTACGAGCAGGAAGAGGACGTGCTCACATACGCGCTCTTCCCTCAGGTGTCCATGCCTTTCTTCAAAGCGCGTTATGCGCGCAAGCACGGCGTGGATATGTCCGTGTTCGACGATAAAGACAAAGTACATCCCGTATGAGGATACTCGTTACCAACGACGACGGCATAGAGTCCGTAGGTCTGCGCTCCCTGACGGAAGCGCTGTGTGAAAAGCACGAAGTTCATGTCATAGCTCCCGTGGCGCAAAGATCCGCCGCGGGACATGGCATATCCGTGCATTCTCCGCTGCCGTACAAGGAACTCGCGCCGCATCGCTGCGCCTGCCGCATAGCGGTGGACGGTATGCCCGCGGATTGCGTGAAGCTCGCGGTGCTGTATTTCATGCGCGACCGTCTGCCCGATCTCGTACTTTCGGGCATCAACGAAGGGTCCAACGTAGGCAGCGACGTCATTTACAGCGGTACGGTGAGCGCGGCTCTCGAGGGCGCGTATATGGGAGTGCGTTCGGTGGCGATAAGCAACGTGGACAGGACGTTCCTCGAAGGCTATGCCATGGCGGCGGACATGCTCTGCCGCAGTCTCGACGCTCTCATGACGGCGGATCTTCCCGATTATACCGCGCTCAACATAAATTATCCGTCCGTCCCTCACCGCGGCGTGGCTGTCGTGCCCGTCGGCAGGAACAGGTATACGGACAGATTTTACGAGGTGGGCGAAGGATTGCTCCAGATAGGCGGCGAGCCTTTGGACGACGAATCGGGCACGGATACGGACGTGTCGCTCGTGCGGCGCGGCTTCGTTACCGTATCGCCGGTCACGCTGGATATGAACGACTATAAAGTATTGGAAAAGCTCAAAGAGGATCTTACGCTGTGAAAGTGGGCATCATAGGCTGCGGAGCCGCGGGGCTGATGGCGGCGGCGTTCTGCCGCGGAGACGTCACCGTGCTCGAACGCAACGAAAAAGCGGGCAAAAAGCTGTACATAACGGGTAAGGGCAGATGTAATCTTACCAACAACCGTGCACTGTACGAGTTTTTTCCGAATATAGTACGCGGAGAAAAATTCATGATGAGCTCGCTTACCGCGTTCCCTCCGCCCGCGCTCATGGAACTCGTGAGCGGCACGGGACTGCGGCTCAAAACGGAGCGTGGCTGTCGTGTGTTCCCGGCGAGCGATAAGTCGAGCGACGTGATAAAAACGCTCGTGCGCCTCGCGGAGGATAACGGCGCGAAAATAGTGCTCGATACGCGGGTACTATGCGTGACAAAGCAGGACGATAAATTCCTCGTGAGCACGGATAACGGCGAATATGTTTTCGACAGGCTCATCGTCGCTACGGGCGGCAAAAGCTATCCGTCTACGGGCAGCACGGGAGACGGCTATAAGATAGCCGCGTCGTTCGGGCATACGATAGTCCCGCCCGTGCCCGCGCTTTCGGCGATAGTACTGCGCGACAATGTTTTTCCTTTACGCGGGCTCAGTCTGCGTAATGTACGGGCGACGGTAAAAGCGTGCGGGAAGGAGTATTCCGAGTTCGGCGAGATGCTGTTCACCGACGACGGTGTGAGCGGTCCGATAATACTAACTTTGTCGAGCAAGACGAACAGGCTGGATCTTTCGGGAGGAAGGCTCGTCGTGGATCTCAAGCCCGCGCTTTCTCCCGAGACGCTGGACGAACGCCTTACGAGCGACTTCGGCGAGATGCGGAACAAGGATCTCGCGAACATACTTTCTTCGCTCATGCCCAAAGCGCTTATACCTTACGTCCTCGAACAGAGCGGCGTGCCCGGGAGCGTGAAAGGCAATTCGATAAAGCGCGAGCAGCGTTTCGCTCTCGGCTACTGCGTGAAGAACCTCACGTTTTCCACACTGAAAGTCGACGATATAGAGCGGGCGATAATAACTTCGGGCGGAGTGGAACTCAAAGAAGTGGATCCGCGCACGATGGAGAGCAAGTTTGTCAAAGGCTTGTATTTTGCGGGGGAAGTATTGGATGTGGACGCTCTGACGGGCGGGTATAACCTGCAATGCGCGTTTGCTACGGGCAGGAGCGCCGGTCTTGCGGCGGGGAGGCAACAGTGAAAGTTTACGCTATAAGAGGAGCGACGACCGTTGACGCAAATACGGAGGAAGAGATATCCGCAAAGTCCGTCGCGCTCATAAAAAGGATAAAGGAAAAGAACGGTCTCGGCAGCGCGGTCAGTATCGCAATCTCCGCGACCAAGGATATAACCGCGTCCTATCCGGCAAAAGCGGTAAGGGAGTCGGGCGTGCTGGACGCGCCGCTGTTTTCCTGTGTCGAACCGGATATAGACGGGGCTCTGCCAATGTGCATACGGATGCTCGTCACCGTCTGCACGGGCGACGACGGAGCGGAAGCAAAACACGTCTATATGGAAGGCGCGCGCGTGCTGCGCAGGGAGTTCGCGGATGAAGGTATATAACATAGCCATAGACGGACCGAGCGGCGCGGGCAAAAGTACGGTGGCGAAAATCCTCGCCGGGCGGCTCGGGATAATGTACCTCGATACCGGCGCGCTGTACCGTGCGGTAGGGCTGAAAGCGATGCGTTGCGCCTGGGAGGAAAACGACGAAAAAGTCGCCGCGTTGCTGGAAGACACGGACGTATCCGTAAGGTTCGAGAACGGCTTGCAGAAAGTTTATCTCGACGGCGAGGACGTTACCGAAGCCATACGTCTCGGCGGGGTTTCCGAATACGGCAGCCGTTTCAGCGCTTTGCCGAGCGTAAGGCGCGCGCTGCTCGGTATGCAGCGCAAGGCGGCGTCCGAGGCGTCATGCGTGCTGGACGGCAGGGATATAGGTACATGCGTGCTGCCCGACGCCGAGTACAAGTTTTTTCTCACCGCGTCCGTTGACAACAGAGCGAAACGCCGTTACGAAGAGCTTAAAAACAAAGGGCAGTCCGTCACTTTAGAAAAAGTGCGGGAGGATATCGTCGCGCGCGACGAGCGCGACACGAACAGACCCGTCGCGCCTCTTCGCAAGGCGGACGACGCCATAGAAATAAATTCTGACGATATGTCCGCGGACGAAGTCGCGGAAAGGATGATCGGATATATAAGAAAATGAGCGGGATACTCAAAAACGAAAAATACAGAAAGGCGATAGACAAGAAGTGCAATTATCGCGCATGGTTCGCTTTTCTTAAAGGGATGCTTTATCCGCTGCTAAAGCTCATGCTTCCGGGCAGGGCTCTCGGCATGGAGAACCTCCCCGAAAAGGGCGGTTATATCCTTTCTTTCAATCACCGCAGCATGCTGGACGCGCCCGCGGCGTTTTCTTCCATTCCGATGTATTGGCATTTTATCGCCAAAGAGGAGTTTTACAACAGCGCCTTTTTCCGTTGGCTGCTGCCGCGTCTCGGCGTGGTGGGTGTTGACCGCGAGAATATCGATCTGTCTACTATACGCCGCGTCGTGGGACTGCTCAGGAGCGGGGAAGTTCTCGGCATATTCCCCGAAGGTACGCGCAACAAGGACGCAGGTGACGAATCCATGCTCAAAGTCAAGCACGGAGCGGCGATGTTTTCCGTCCGCGGCAACGCGCCCGTCCTTCCTGTATACATATATCGCCGTCCCAGGTTCTTCCGTCGCACTTACATGTATATAGGCAAGCCCATAGACCTTTCGTCCATGGTGAGCGGTCCGCTCACATCCGAGAAATTGGGCGAGCTTGCGGAAATGATAGGCAAGGGCATGGAAGAAGCAAAGGAATATCTTGCCGGAGTCATGCGCGAAAAGCGTTACGGCAAAGAGCTGCGCGCCGAAAAAAAACGCATCAAAGCGAGAAAGAAGGAGCTCCGCAAACAGGAAAAGCAGCGCAAAGCGGAGGAAAAGAAACAGCGCGCGGCAAAAAAGCGCGCAGAGCTTGCCGCACGGAAGAAGCGCGAGGGCGGAACGGAGAAATGATTTGGACATTTTGAGGGCAAAACATCTCGGTTTTTGTTACGGCGTAAAACGCTCCATATCGCTCGCAGGTGATGACTACGGCGACCGCCGCGTATATACTTACGGTAAACTTATCCACAATTCGCGTATCGTGGGATCGCTGGAAAATAAGGGCATACATGCGGTAGGCGATGTCGGTGAGGCGGAGCCGGGATCGGTGCTCGTCATACGTTCACACGGCGCGCCCGTCGAGGAGATCGAACGCGCTCGTGGCCTCGGGCTGGAGGTCGTGGACGCAACGTGTCCGTTCGTCAAACGCACGCGCGGTATAGTCGCCGATATGCACGCTAAGGGATATGCGATCGCGATATTCGGCAAAAAAGACCACCCCGAAGTGGTGGGCATAAATTCCGTGTGCGGATATACCGCAACGGTAATAAACGACGAAAACGAGATACCCGATTCGCTTTTACGCACGGAAAAACTGTGTCTTGTCGCGCAAACGACCGCTTCCGCAAAAAAATTTGCAAATATAGCGGATAAATTTGCGAAAGAAGGATTAAAAACAGTTGAAATATTTGACACAATTTGTTATACTACTCAAGAGCGCCAAAGAGAGGCGGAGGAATTATCGCGCGTGTGCGATAAGGTACTCGTCATCGGAGACGCCGAAAGTTCCAACACGTTGAAACTGAAAGAGATATGTGCGAAACATTGTACCGCTTTTCTTATCGGTTCGGCAGAGGATCTGACTGCAATAAAATTTAATGCCGACGATAAGATAGGGATCGTCGCCGGCGCATCGGCTCCCGAGGAGTCGATAACGGAGGTAATTCGATACATGGACAACAACTTCACCGTAGCAACGAATGAGGAGTTCTTGCAGGCGGTCGACGCCGATGAAACAAGCGGCAAACTGAGCAGCGGCAAAATCATGAAGGTCAAGGTAATATCCGCGGACGAAAAGGGTATCACCGTAGCTTTCAATTCCAAAGTGGACGGCTTTATATCCGCGGAGGAAGCCACGTTGGATGGTACGTACGATCCTGCGGATTATCCCGCGGATACGGAGCTCGAAGTCAAACTTCTTGCGAGCAGAACGGAAGACGGCGTATACCGTTTCTCCAAAAAAGCCGTCGACGAGATCAAGGAAGGCGACAAAGTCGTCGACACCATCCGTGACGGACAGGAATTCGAACTCAAGATCGACAGAGCAGTCGAGCGCGACGTTGCCAAGAAAAAGGGCGGCGGACTTCTCGGCAAGCTCGGTACTTACACGGTATTCATCCCCGCGTCTCAGATCAAAGAGAGATACGTCAGCGACCTCAAGCCTTATGTGGGCAAAACGCTCCGTCTCGAGCGTCTCGAGATCAACGACGAGAAGAAGCGTATAGTCGCGAGCCAGAAGGTCATCATCGAGCGCGAACGCAAAGAGAGAGAGGAGATCTTCTGGGCGAACGTCGTTCCCGGCGTCATCGTCAACGGCAAGGTCAAGAGCATCAGCAAGTTCGGCGCTTTCGTCAGCGTGGACGGTTATGACTGCCTTGTTCATATCAGCGATATTTCGTGGGTCAAGTTCAAGTCCATCGAAGATATACTCAAAGTGGGTAAGAAGTACGACTTCGTCGTGCTCAAGGCGGATCGTGAGAAGGGCAAGGTATCCCTCGGATACAAGCAGCTCCAGAAGCATCCGTTCGACGTCGCTATCGAGAATCATCCCGTAGGCTCGACGTTCACGGGCAAGATCACTTCCATCATGCCGTTCGGCGCGTTTGTGGAAGTGGAGCCGGGCGTCGAAGGTCTCGTGCATGTTTCCGAAGCGAGCAACACCTATGTCAAGAACATCAACGACATCTACAAGGTGGGCGACGAGGTAGAGGTCAAAGTGCTGGCCGTGGATTCCGAAGCGAAGAAGATCACGCTCAGCGCCAAGGCTTGCATGCCCGAGCTCGCTCCCGAGGAGAGAGCTCCGAGAGGCGAGAAGAAGGAGTCCAAGCCCCGTGCTCCCCGCAAGAGAGACGCGGAGAAAGAATCCGGCGAAGCCGAGTGGAGCGAAGACGCAGGCAACAATCCCTTCGCAGACCTTCTCAAAGACCTCGAAGTCAAGAAGTAATAATATGATATGCGTCGACCCTGTGCGGCTTTCCCGCACAGGGTCTTTATCTTTGTCGTTCGGGCTTATCTTTTTGTCGTACCTGTCTTCCGTAAGCTCTTCGTCAGCGAGACTTTCCGCCAATCCCTTTACAAACGGCGGTCGATGTAGTATAATGGGCGTATACGGAAGACGACGGAGGAGAAGCGTATGGCTGCTTTTCATGCAATATGCAGCAAGTGCGGCAGGAGCATTTTTACGGAAGGTAAGGACGAGACGTTCTACTGTCCGTATTGCGCTGAGCCGCTCACGCGCTCCGGACTTGCCGCCGAAGGCAATGTGGTGAACGTCGAACAGGCGAGATCTGATTATGCTACGGCGCACGGGTATTTCAACGCCGGCGATTACGCTATGGCGTGCATGTATTTCGAAAGAGTGTGCGCGGCGGACAGGAACAATTTCTTCGCCGATTATTTCCGCCGCCTGTCGGATATCCGCAGAAAACGTCAGGAAGGCAAACTTTGCGGCGCCGAGTTCATCATGGATATGCTGACCGAGCCCGTGGCGAAGATGAAGCTGACGAGCCAGCCGCAGAGCGTCAAGCGCGGATTTCTTCTTCATGCGTTTTCCGAGGCGGAGGCGCTCCTCGGCGCGCTTTACGATACCATAGGCGCGATATACTCAAAGCCGGAGGATATCGACCGTGCGCGCGCGGAATACATCGCGATGGGACGCGAGTGCCGCCGTCTTACGATGCTCGACCGCGATGTTGCACTGCTTGACGATCCCGAGGTCGGCGGACATGCCGTTTCGGTATGCGAAGTCGTGATAAAAGCCTTGCAGAAGGCGGTGTCTTTTATATCCGTCGGGGACGTGCTCAGCGAACCTTCCGAACAGATATGCGGCGAAGCCAAGGCGCTCTACGGGGTCTTCATACACTTCGCCCGTTCCGTTCGTCCCGGTTATAACGTAGGCGGTTGCGACGCGGTATATGCGGACAACCGCGCGTATAACGAGATCGCGAAAAAAGCGATAGCCGAATATACGGCGGTGAACAGGACGGACGCGCGCAAACAGCTCACCACCAAAGGTAAGCCGTTCGACGATATGATATACCGCTGCCGTTCCGCATTCGATTATACTTACAATACGATATTCGTTTGCCCCGGAGGAAAGACGGGCGGCAAAGAGGAAGAAGCTCTTATAACGGACGCTTTTGCGTTTGCCGTGCAGCTGCTCCTGCCGCGCACCACGCTCGGGATAGATGGCTATGCGGAAGTTTCCGCCATGGATCTCGCTTCGCTCTCCGAGTTCTCGCGCAAGCTGAACGCGCTTATCGGCGAGCTGGAAACGATAAACAGACCTCTTCTCGACGTGCAGCTGGAAAAGCTCTATTCCGCCGTATGCGACTGCGTGCGTTATCGCTATAACGATGAAGAACCGCGCATGCGCCGCGAGATAGACGCCGCGCGCCTCGGAAAGAACAAGCAGTATTTCCATTACCGCAATTTGCTTTACGGTCTGGTATGCGCGAGCGCCGCGGCGCTCACACGCATAGTCCCGTACACTTCGCGCAGGCAGAGCGAAAGGATACGTCTTCTGCGCGCGGGCAAGCAGGCGGCGGACGGGCTTCTTTATCTCTTCGGTTATAAGCTGGAAGACATAGAGAGCGTGCCCAAGTTCGCGTCTCTCGCCGAGATATACGGCTGTCTGAACACCGATCTCAAAGCCATGTCATAAATAACGTTATGCTGTTCGATCTTCATAACGATCTCCTTACGGCTTGCCTTCCCGAGGATATGCCGAAGACACTCGCCGATTACTCGGCGGACGGACTGACCGACGCGGTCTTTGCCGTATGGACGACGGAGCTTTCTCCGTCCGACCGCTCGCTTTCTCGCTTTGTACCGCCGCGGACGGATATCCGACTGCGGCTCGGGATAGAGGATATCGGCAGCGTATATCCCGGGACGGAGAGCGGGCTTCGAGAACTTCTGTTCCGTATCATGCCCGCATATGTATCGCTCACATGGAACGGCGAAAACATATTTGCCGGCGGCTGCGGCAGAGAAACACCGCTTACCGACAAAGGCGAACGGGCGATAGAGCTCATCGCAGATTGCGGAGCCGCGCTCGATCTCGCGCATCTGTCGGATACGGCGTTTGCCGGAGCTCTTGCAAAGGCGAAGTCCTGCGGTTGCCGCGTGTTGTGCTCGCACACCGCGTCACGCGCGTTATGCGATCAGCTTCGCTGCGCCACGGACGGTATGGCGGAAAGCATAGCCGAGGCGGGCGGTATGATAGGCGTTATGGCAGTGCCGAACTTTCTTTGTCCCGGTCTTCGTTACGGCGAAAACTGCGGCAGAGAAAAGTACGCCGAACATATCGCGCATTTTTGTGCCGTCGTCGGTTCGGAGCATGTGGCGATAGGAACGGACTTTTTCGGTTCGGCATACTATCCCCGAGGGATGGAGCGTTACTCCGATTTCGGGTATTTGGCGGAAGACCTCGCGGCGGCGGGGCTGACGGAAAAAGATATCGAAAATATATTTTACAAGACCGCGGCAGATTTTTTCGCGGCAGGGAGCGATAAATGAAAGACACTTACGAAAATCCCCTTATCACGAGATATGCGTCCAAAGAGATGGCGCGCGTGTTCTCCGACGACAATCGGTTCACCACATGGAGAAAATTGTGGATCGCGCTTGCCGAGGGCGAGAAGAAACTCGGGCTCGACATAACGGACGAACAGATAGCGCAGATGAAGGCGCACGTTTCGGATATAAATTACGATGTGGCTGCCGCCCGAGAGAAGGAAGTCCGTCACGACGTCATGGCGCACGTTTATGCGTTTGGGCAGCTGGCTCCCGCGGCGATGCCCATAATACATCTCGGCGCCACGAGCTGTTATGTGACGGATAATGCGGAAGTCATACTCATGCGCGAGGCGCTTGAGCTCGTCAAAGGCAAACTTCTCCAGGTGATGAAGAAGCTGTCCGCGTTCGCTCTCGAATACAAGGGAATGCCCACGCTGGGATTTACTCATCTCCAGCCCGCGCAGCTCACGACCGTCGGAAAGCGCGCCTGCCTGTGGCTGCAGGATCTCATGATGGATTATGAGGATCTTACCGCGCTCATCGCGGGGCTCAAACTCCGCGGAGTCAAAGGTACTACGGGCACGCAGGCGAGCTTCATGACGCTGTTCGACGGCGACGGCGAAAAAGTCAAGGCTCTGGAAAAATACGTCGTGGAGAAAATGGGCTTCAAGTCGGCGTTCGCGGTCTCGGGACAGACGTATACTCGCAAGCTGGATTACAACATCCTTTCCGTGCTCTCGCGCATTGCCCAGAGCGCGTACAAATTCGCCAACGATCTCCGTATCCTTCAGAACATGAAGGAGATGGAAGAGCCTTTCGAAAAACATCAGATAGGTTCGTCCGCAATGGCTTACAAGCGCAACCCCATGCGCAGCGAACGCATGTGTGCGCTTGCACGGTACGTCATAACGCTGCCCGAAAACGAGGCGATAACCGCTTCCACGCAGTGGTTCGAGCGCACTCTCGACGACAGCGCCAATAAACGTATCACCATTCCGCAGGCTTTCCTTGCCGTGGACGGCATACTCAATCTCTATGTGAATATTGCGGGCGGTATGGTCGTATATGACAAGGTCATCGCCAAACATATCGCTGCGGAGCTTCCGTTCATGGCGACAGAAACTATCCTCATGGAATGCGTCAAGGCGGGCGGGAACCGTCAGGAACTGCATGAACTCATCCGTCGTCACTCGATGGACGCAGGTAAAGTGGTCAAGCAGGACGGCGGCGAGAATGATCTTATTTCACGTATCAAAAAAGATAAGGCTTTTGCTCCCGTATGGGATCATATCGATCGCATAATGGATCCGAAGAATTTCATAGGCAGGGCGGAGGCGCAGACCGAAGAGTTCATCGGCGAGCATATCGCGCCCATCCTTCGCGGCGAAAAGATCTCCGACGAAGAAACGGCGATAAACGTCTGACGGGTATATAAATAGTATAAAAGGCAAATATACGTAAGAGCAGCCCGGCATTCTGCCAGGCTTGCCGATTAACGGGGAGGCGGGAATGCAGAAAATAAAAAAAGAACGCATGACGAAAGTACTCGGGTATCTCGTCATACTGTTTTATGCACTGTACCTTGCAGTGCTGTTCGCCGAACGCACTGTCGCGGTCGTCATGGGATTTACCGCGGACGAACCGTTCTGCCTGAGGGGAGACATGGCTCAGTGGTACGCTCATATAGCTACGGTCTTTGCTCTCGTGTCTTCGCTTGTTACTGCGATCGCTTTGAACGGGTATGTATTCCGCTATTTGTTTACGCGTTCGGCTGCGGACAGATCACGTACGGACTACCGAAACATGGCGATCACCGCCGGGCTGCTGCTCATAGGCGGCATGGCGCATACCGAGTTCACTCTTCTCGGCGTGCAGTTCGTTTCTTACGGTTTTTTACTGCTTTCGATGCTGATGCGCACTATCGAAGCGGGTATGCTTTGCCGCCCGGGCATAAGCAGGATGCGCCTTGCCGTGTCGTACCTTTATATCGTGTGCTTTTCCATGGCGATACCGGTAGTGTACAGCGCCGATCTCGGAGACGCGGAAACGGCATTCGTAGTGATTGAGATCGTTACCGCACTGTTGCTTGTAGCTGCGTTCGCTTATATGCTTTCGCTGTTTTACCGCAGCGGCGGATTGCTTAATTTCGGGTTGCCGCTCATCGTGTATACGACGGCGGCGGACATCGCGATATTCGTGCTACGGCTTCCCGTTGCCGCGAACGTATTCGTTATGGTCTTCCTTGCGCTCACCGTCGTGCTTTGGCTTATCGGCAGGATAGTTTACGGCAATGCCGTGCTGCCGTACTTCTGCGGCAGATACAAAAAGCGCAGGTACTTCGAAGGCTGGTATATCAAACTCGTGAGCAAAGAGGGGAAAGCGATGGCGTTCATACTCTCTTATCATGCGGACGAGCAGGGCAAAAGGTATGCGATGCTGCAATTTGCGGGAGAATACGGTTTCGGGATAAGATACGATGTTTCCGAATTTTCGGCGCGCGAAGATACGTTCTCGGTGCGGCTCGGAGGCATGGAAGCCGACAGCTCGGGGCTGCGGGCGGACGTATCGCATGACGGGCATACCGTGCGCGGGGAAGTGCGTTTCGGCGAGTTTGTCCCGCCGACCCGCGATATCATGGGACCGTTCGCGTCTTTTCCGTTTATGGAATGCAAGCACGGGGTGCTCTCTTTGAAACATGCGCTTTCCGGACACATCGTTGTGGACGGCAGGGAGTATTCCTTGGACGGCGGTACGGGATATATCGAAAAGGATCTCGGGCGCTCATTCCCGTCCGAATATTTCTGGACGCAGGGTACGGACGGGGGATCTTCCGTCATGGCTGCGGTCGCCGAGATACCTTATCTCGGATTAAAGTTTTCGGGCGTGATATGCTCCGTTCATACGGGCGGCAGAGAGTATCGGCTCGCAACGTATAACTTTGCCCGGGCGGACGTTACCGAAGATAAAATAAAGATCGCACGCGGCAGATATGCTTTGGAGATAACGTCTGCGGAAGACGGCGGAGCGAGCGTGCTTGCCGCACCGTCGGACGGCGGCATGTCCCGCACTGTCAGCGAGGTCGCGTCGGGGAAAGCGCGCTATGTGTTTACGGACGGCGGAAAAGTCTTGCTCGACATGACTTGCGAAGGAGCGAGCCACGAGATCGTGACCCGAAAAAACGATATAACGTGAGAGCATGACAAAACGGTACGCTTCAAAGCGTACCGTTCATGTTTGCGAGAGCGCGAGTGCCTCGGGTCTGGTGCCCGAAGTCGGACTTGAACCGACACTGTGTTGCCACAAACGGATTTTAAGTCCGTCGCGTCTGCCATTTCGCCATTCGGGCCGATTGGAGGTACCACCCGGATTTGAACCGGGGAATCGGAGCTTTGCAGGCTCGTGCCTTACCACTTGGCTATGGTACCGTAATGCCGACGCGACGTTCGATCTCGCAGTCGCTTATATAATATATCAAATCGTCGGGGAAAATGCAACTGTTTGAACGTGTTTTTCCGAGATATTTTCTCTTTGCGGGCGATTTGTCAATTTTCGCAAGCCGCGTTGTGTGTAAAACCTTTGCCGGTGCATACAATATTAAGGAGTATGTATGAACTTGTTATCAGCGCCGATGCGGCTTCCTTCGATTGGCTGGGCAGGATAGAACGCGACGTGTGCCGCGACGCGGAAGCGGTGAGCGCTTGTACGATGGAACGGGATACGGCATATCTGTGCATAGGCGCGGAAAAGAAAGCCGCGCATGCGGTCAGGAAATGCGTGGTAAGAGCGATAGGCAAGATACTTCTCGGCGACGTCAAACGGGCTTTCATCCGCCGCCGTATCGGGGATATAAAGGTGAGCAGGCAGTCGCGCGAGCTTCTCGTCCATGCGCTCACGCGTTTCGACAGGGAAACGGAAGAGGATATGCTCGGCGAGTGTCTTACCGTGGAGCGGAGGCTGGATATAGAAGGGTTCAGGCTCTTCCGCATGCGTAAATTCCATTTACGATGGGAGGAGATGTGCGAGCTTGCGCGCACCCACGGCGGATATCTTGCGGACGAAAAGACGTTTTACGATCTGCTTCGCTTTCTCGTGGACTCGGGCAAGAACGACGAAGCGCGTGCGGAAGTGTATCGTTTTAACGGCAAGTACCGTTCGGTGGAAACTCATCCTGACGGCGAGCGCGAGGAAAAAGTGTACGAAGGGTTTATCGAACTTCTGTGCGGGATGATAGATCTGTCGCCGTCGCAGATCGCTCTCGGCGGGTTCGGTTACGACGCCGATTACCGCAGGTTGGGAAGTATTTTCGACGTACATTGCAATATTTTACATTAGTCGACGGAAAAATGCTTGCCAATACGCTTGATATGCTATATAATGGACATAATCGAATTTACGGAGATATGACCATGATCGACATTCTGACAAGGGTACTTACATCGAGCGAAAGCGAAGGCGGCGACGGACCTGCCGGTACGGATATCGCTCTCTATATCATAATAGGCGTCGTTGCGCTTGCCGTGATAGGCATGATAATCTTTACCAATATCTCGCGCAAGAAGCAGGCGAAAAAGAACGAGGAGCAGCGCAATTCGCTCGTCCCCGGCGACGTGATCGAAACGGTGGGCGGCATAATCGGCAACATCATCGCGATACGCAATTCCGCCGCGGGCAGGGAATTTATCATAGAGACGGGCGAAGAGGGCAGAAAGACCACTCTTACCGTAGACGTACAGGCGCTTTACCGCGTCATATCGCAGAAGAATCCTCATCAGCCCGAGGGCAAGGAAAACCCCGTCATAGCGGCGGACGTAGCCAAGCCCGAAACGACGGACGACGGCAAAACGAACAAAAAGGACAAATGATCCCAATATAATACAAGGGATCCCTTTGACCGCCATTAATAACGAGATCGGCCTCCGCATATTTTAGAGTAAAATAAGCGGAGGTCTTTATTATGAGTTCGGAAACCGAAACGACTGCGGGAAGAAAAGGATATGTTTTCGAGATCGTCAAGGCGGTCGTGATCGCGCTTGTGCTGTCGCTGGTGTTCGTGCTTATCGCGGCATTCGCGATAAAATTTTTCAATATCCCGACGGGAGCCGTTCCCGTCATCAATCAGGTGATACGCACGCTCGCCGTGTTCCTCGGTTGCGTGATATCCCTTCGCCGTCCGGGGAGCGGATGGCTGCGCGGCGTAATAACGGGACTGACGTATTCGGCGCTCGCGTTCGTACTGTTCTCGGTCATGGGCGGCGGTTTTACGTGGGACATCACGCTGCTCAATAACATCGCGTTCGGTACGGCGGCAGGACTTATAGGCGGTATCGTCGCAATGGTCGCGCGTAAAAATTAGCGTCTAATTTCTTTAAGCGAAACGATTTCACTTGCATTTTATCCGAAAGTCGTGTATAATTTAATAAAAATATCTGCCGCGTTCGCGGCATCGGGAGGAATATATATGAAGCACATTAAAGTTATCGCGACCAACACGATCTGCAAAGACAAGGGCACGGGATGCGGCGAGTGCCAGACGGGCTGCCAGTCCGCTTGCAAGACGAGCTGCACGGTAGGGAACCAGTCCTGCGAACAGAAGAAGACCAACAGACCCGAAGCAAAGGAAGAGAAATAATCCCGCATGGTACATGTGTATAAATGCCTCGGTCGTCGGTTCGTTCTCGACGTGGAGAGCGGGTCGTTCTTCGAAGCGGACGAGCGCACCGCCGAACTGATAGAAAGAAGGATATCTCCTGTTGCGGATGCAAGAGGAGATTTTTCTAACGGCGACGAAGAGATAAATGCCGAGATAGACAAACTCATCGCGGACGGCGTGCTTTTTTCGCCCGAGCCGAAACATCCCGAGCCGGTATATAAAGGGATAGTCAAAGCGCTTTGCCTCAATATCGCTCACGGGTGCAATCTGCGCTGCACGTATTGCTTTGCCGGCGACGGACAGTATCACGGCGGAGTGGATCTCATGAGCGCCGAGACGGCGAAGAACGCAATAGACTTTCTTATCGCCCGCAGCGGACCTCGCCGCAGGCTGGAAGTGGATTTCTTCGGAGGAGAGCCGTTGCTCGATATGGACGCGGTGCGTTCGACGATAGAGCATGCCCGCGCCGTCGAGAAACGGGCGGGTAAGGAATTCCGCTTTACGATAACCACCAACGCGCTCGCGCTCAACGACGAACTCATCGACTATTTCAACAGGGAGATGTATAACGTCGTCATAAGCGTGGACGGCAGGAAGGAAGTGCACGACAGGGTGCGTAAAGACGCGGCGGGCAAAGGCTCGTTCGACAGAGTGCTCGCCAATGCGAAAAAGCTGGTAGAGCGCCGCGGCGACAAGAGCTATTATGTGCGCGGCACGTTCACTGCGGCAAACCTCGACTTCGCGAAAGACGTGCTCGCTCTCAACGACTACGGATTCGGACAGGTCTCTCTCGAACCCGTGGTGCTCGATCCTTCCGATCCGCTCGCTCTCAAAGAGGAACATCTGGAAACGCTCAAAGAGCAGTACGAGCTGCTTGCCGCCGAGTATATCAGGCGCAGAGCGTCGGGCAGGGAGTTCGGGTTCTTCCATTACAACCTCGATATCTATAACGGGCCCTGCGCGGCGAAACGCCTTGTCGGGTGCAACGCGGGCGACGAGTATCTTGCGGTCGCCCCCGACGGCAGCATCTATCCCTGCCATCGTTTCGACGGGCTGCCCGAGTACGTCATAGGAAACGTCAACGACGGCACTTTCGATGAAAAACTCCCGCGCATGTTCAACGCCACCAATCTTACGAAAAAAGAGAAGTGCAATGAATGCTGGGCGAAGTATCATTGCAGCGGCGGATGCGCGGCGAACTCCATATTCTTTGCGGGCGGGATAACGAAGCCTTACGAAATAGGCTGCGAGCTCATGAAGAAACGCGTGGAGTGCGCGCTTGCCGTGGCGGCTATCGAAAGCGAAGAAAAAAGCGTGTAATTTTAATGAAAAATTTGCCGATACCATTATATATTCGTTTGACTTGAACGGGCGATTTGTATATAATTTTATGGTACGTTAGTGCGTCTTAATAAAGGCAAAGTCAACAGATAATGAAAAGAAGATCATCACTTGTCAAGTTCATATTGGTACTCGTGGCGACGGCGATAGGTTTGTTTGCTTCCTTCGCCGGTTTCCCGTACAAAAGTCCGGGCGGCAATGTCTGGAACTTCAACGGGTTCCTGCGCGGCATGGAGTACGATATCGATCTCGGCGGCGGTATCACCGCAATTTACGAAGCAAAGAGCGAAGACCTCGACGATTCTGACATGAACGGCGTCCTCTCCCGTTTCGCGAGCCTGCTTTCCGAGCAGGATTACGATGACGCGCGTATAAGCAGGGAAGGATCCTCGCGCGTAAGAGTGAGCGTCCCCGAAGTCTACGATCCGGACGAGATATTCACCGCGACCGAAGATTCCGCGGAACTCGCGTTCTACATTTCGGAAGACGGCGCGTATTCGTCCAACGATGAGCTCATATTCACGGGCGACGTCATAGATAACGCTTATACCGGATATGTCGGCGGAGCGGAAGGCTATGCCGTCAATCTCGTGTTCGACGAAGAGGGCGAGCGCATACTTGCGGAAAAGACGAGAAGCCATACGGATGATTATATGATCATCTGCGAAACGTCTGGCGGCGAGGTCACAAGTACGATTTCGGCAGCACAGATAGGCGAAGAGCTTACGGGCGGACAGATGTCCATAACCGGTTCGACCAATAATCCGTTTACCGCGGAGACCGCTCAGGATCTTGCTAACCGTATACTCAGCGGTACGTTCGACGTGCCTCTTGTGCTCGTGAGTTGCAGCGTCACTTCGGCGGAAGACGCGGCTGCGGCTCGTGCGGCGGGACTTGCGTCCTGTCTGGCGGTGCTCGTCGTTGCGATAGCTCTCATGTGTGCGTTCTACAGGATGATGGGTATGGTAGCGGGTATCTCATCGCTGATATTCACAGTGCTCACGCTGTTCATACTCGCCGTATTCCCGCCGGTGTTTTTCTCCGTGTCGGGCATTGCGGGCGTCTTGCTTGCGTTCGCGCTCATGACCGCGGGCAACATCATCACTTTCGAAAAGATAAAGGACGAATACCGCAACGGTAAATCCGTTCTTGCGGCGTACTTCACGGGAGTCAAAAAGTCGCTCCCGCCCGTCGCGGATATCAACGTGCTCACCGCGGTGGCGGCGCTCATGCTGCTCATATTCGGTACGGGTACGGTATCCGGGTTCGGGCTCGTCCTTCTTATAGGTACGATAATATCGGCGTTCACTTCGCTCATCGTCACGCGGTTCATGCTCAAGTGGACGATGGCGATATGGGGTTCCAAAGATCCCGAGCCGTATGCGCTCAAGCGCCGTCCCGGCTTCGACGAAGCGAACGAAGAACAGTACGTTCCCAAACCTAAACGCGAAAGGCGCAAGCCTGCCGTCGTTACGGAAGACGGTATAGCCGTGGAAGTGGATCCGGATGCGGAGCAGCCTCGCGAAGAAGAGGGCGACGCTTCGGAAGACAAGCCCGCGGGAAATGCGAAGAGCGACGATTTCGACGAACTGTTCGGATCCTTTGACGGAGGTGACAAAAAGTGAGTAACTTTGATATACATTCCGTCGATATGCGGGTAGTACAAAACAGAAAGAAGTGGCTCTTGGTGCCGCTCATCGTGCTCGTGCTGGCGATCGTCGCCGGCGTGGTGTACGGCATAGTGTTCAACGGCGCGGTGTTCAACGCGGGTACCGACCTTACGGGCGGCTATACGATGAACGTTCGTCTCGGTTCCGCGCTTACCGAAGAGTCGCAGCCCGGATACGAAGATACGATAAGAAAAGTGATCGAAGCTCCCGGCGAATATTCGTCCGCGCTCAAAGAACAGGACGTCGACGGGCTGACCGTTCGTTCGTTCTCCGTAGCCAAAGACGGTGCGGATAAGGAGCTCAAAGTTGTATTCACCGCTCCCGGATATACGGACGAAGAGATGTTCGGCGAAGACGGCGAAAGCGGTATACTCGACGCGCTTTGCGCCGCGGTCAAAGACGAGGTGCGTTCCGCAGACGATCCGTTCGGAGTGAACGTAGTCCCCGGAGAGAGGGAAGACGCGACGATGGGCACGGAGATGGTGATCTCCGCGGTATGCGGCGCGCTCATATTCCTCGCGCTCATGCTGATATATCTTTCCGTAAGATACGATCTTGCGACCGCGCTCATCCTTGCGGGCGGCATAGTGCTTGACGTGCTCATGACGCTTGCGCTGATGTGCATATTCCATGTCGAAATGACGGCAATGTTCTTTGCCGCGGTGATAGCGGTAATGGCGTTCTCGCTCGTTACGAAGATCCCCGCTTTCGATCTTGTGCGCGGAGCGCTCAGGTCGGGCAGCACGGCATCTCCCGAAGAGATCGCGAATACGTCCGTGCGCGACAGTTTGGTGCGCACATCCGCGATATGCGGTACGGGCGTAGTGTCCGTAGCCGTTATGACGGTCATCGGCGCGATAATGTCCGTATCCGGACTTGTCGCGATAGGACTGCCGCTGATATTCGGTTTCGTATCGTCGGCATTCACGGCAATGCTTCTTGCGCCCTCGGTATGGGCGATGTGGAAGAACAGCCGTGCGGGCAGACGTGAGACCGCATCCGTTTCCGCCGAGTCGGCGCGCACCGCTCCCGCGCGCGATGAAGCTCTCGAAAGTTTCTTCGCGGGAGATGAGAACGTCGCGCCCGTTCCCGACGGACAGGCGGACGAAGCCGCGGAAAATGAAAGTCCTGCCGAACCCGACGCTGAGGCGACGGAGCCTGCTGCAGCCGAGAACGAAACTGCGCCCGTGACTGACTCGGGCGAAACCGCGGGCGTTCCCGAGGAAGTTCCCGCGGAAACATCCGAAGCTCCTGCCGAAGGATCGACGGGACAGGCTCCCGAGGCGAGCGACGCTCCCGCGGAAGACGTTCCTGCGGAGGCGGAGAACGCGGAAAGCGGCGACGAAGAAAGATAAAAACGAATATCAACAAGCCTTCCCCAAGCGAAGGCTTTTGATTTATCCCGCAAGCAGTTTGACTTTGGGGCAACAACATTTGTCGGTATGAATACGATCATCAAAAAAAGATCTTCCGCACAGCCTTCCGCGGAATATATAAAGAGGATGTCCGAAGAGCTTCGTCTGCATCCGCGTCTTGTGGAGTTGCTTGCCATGCGTGGCGTGACGGGTGAAGAGGAGATGCGGGCGTTTCTCGTTCCCGACGTTTCCCGTCTCGGCGATCCGTTTACCATGAAAGGGATGAAAGAAGCCGCGGACAGAGTGAAACGGGCGCTTGACGAGGGGGAGAAAATAGTCGTTTACGGCGATTACGACGCGGACGGCGTGTGCGCTTCCGCCGTGCTTTCCCTGGCGTTCAAATCGCTGGGCGCGGATGTGGTGGTGCATATACCCGATCGCATGAAAGACGGTTACGGGCTCAGCGTGGAATCGATTGAGCGCATAATAGAGGAGCAGGGTCCCGATCTTATCATAACTTGCGATTGCGGCATATCCGGAGTGAAAGAGGTGGAACACTGTCTCGATCTCGGCGTGGATATCATAGTTACCGATCATCACGAACCCGGACCCGTGATACCCGAATGTATAGTCGTCGACCCCAAACAGCCGGGAGACGATTACGCGGATAAATATCTTTGCGGCGCGGGAGTGGCGCTCAAACTCGTGCAGGCGATCACGGGCAGCGAGCTTTATAAGGAATTCCTCGATATAGCTGCGGTCGCAACGATAGCGGATCTCGTACCGCTTATGAACGAGAACAGGCTCATAGTCCAGCTCGGTCTTCGCCGTATGGCGGAAGGTAAGTTCAATCTCGGGCTCAGGACCATGTTCAAAAGCCTCGGACTGGGCGGCGCGATATCCTCGTCGGACATCGCGTACAAAGTGGCTCCCCGCATAAATGCGGCGGGCAGGATGGGCGACGCGTTCCGTGCGTTCGAGATACTCACATCGTCGGACGTCAAACGCATAGGGGAGCTCGTCCGCGAGCTGGACGAGGATAACGATAAACGCAAAGAGCTTTGCGACAGCATATACGACGAAGCGGTAGAGGATCTCGCATTCGAGGACATGGTGCACGGCAGGGCGATAGTGCTCAGCAATCCCGAGTGGTCGAAGGGCGTTACGGGTATCGCCGCGGCGCGCTTTTCGGGCGATTATAACCGCCCTACGTTCATCATCGTGGACAGGAACGACGACGGCGTGTTCAAAGGCACCGCGCGCGGTATAAAAGGCGTTAATATATTCGAAGCCCTGTCTTATTGCTCCGATCTGCTTACCGAGTTCGGCGGGCATACGGGAGCGGCGGGTTTTTCCGTAAGGGAAGAAAATATCCCGCTTTTCCGCGAACGCATAAACGAGTATTTCGCAAAACTGCCCGACGAATATTTTCTTCCGCACGCGGAGTACGATCTCGAAGTGAGAGAAGACGAGTGCACGGAGGAGCTTCTCGGCGCGCTTTCGCGCATGGAACCGACGGGGAACGGCAACGAAAAACCGCTTCTTAAAGTACGCGCCGAGCGCGTACGTATCGCTCCGTGCAAGAATCCCGTGCATACTTCCGTTCAGATAGGCAGATTACAGACTTACGCGTTCAATTTCTACAATAAGAACCAGTTTCTTATCGGAGACGCGCCCAAAGACATCGTTCTCGAACTTACCGAAGGTCTTAACGGCGGCGTGTCGGGATATATAAAGGCTGTCGGCACGGAGACAGCCGCGATAAACGACGAGATGGCGCAGGCGAATTTCATAGGTCTCGGCAGATTCCCGTGTACGGGAAAGGCAAAGTATACGAAGTACGGATCGGATGATATCGCGTCTCTTCTTCCCGATTCGGTATACGGTACGATGTTCGTGTGCGCGGACAGCCGTTCTTACGGGCGGGTGCTGTCGCTCGGCGGCAGGTTCGTGACTTCGGACTATATGACGAAAGCCGAAGCGAATAACTATTCGGGCATCATCGTTGCGCCCAACATCGAGAGCGTAAGGCTCGCAAATTACGAGCGCATCGTTTTTGTCGACGCGCCGCCGTCGGAAGGCGTCATAGAATATATAAACTCGGTGAGCCGTGCGGAAGTATATGTGCCCGAATCAGACCGCACGGACATCTACGACGGCATAACCGCCGATCGCGGAGTATTCGCTTCCGTGTATTCGGCTATCGCGGCGCATGCCGCCGTCGCTGCTTCCGGACTTACGGTGTTCTATAAACGTCTGGCTCCGTTCGTCCGCGGGCTTACGGCAAAGCAGTTCGCGGCATGTTTCGCGGTATTCGGCGAACTCGGGTTTTTGTCTCTTTCGGGCGGCAGGCTGGAGATGAACGGCAGCGTGCGCCGTCCGCTCACGGATTCCGGCCTGTACAATAAATTGCGGGAAAGGAGGTGATATCGTGCAGAGACTGCTTGCAAGATGCCAGCTCATATATACGAAACAGCAGCGCAGAACGGTGGAAGATGCGCTCGAGTATGCCACGCTCAAACACGGCGCTCAGAAGCGCGTATCGGGCGAGCCGTATATCACTCATCCGATAGCCGTCGCGAATATCCTGCTCGACCTCGGCATGGATTACAGCTCGGTATGCGCCGCGCTCCTGCATGATGTCATCGAGGATACGGACGCGACGGAAGAGGAGATACGCGAGAAGTTCGGCGATCAGATAACCGAGCTCGTTCTCGGCGTCACCAAACTAAAAAAAATAACATTCAAGTCCAAAGAGCAGGAACAGGCGGAGAACTTCCGTAAAATGTTCTTTGCCATGGCAAAGGATATACGCGTCCTTATCATCAAACTCGCGGACAGGCTGCATAACATGCGCACCGTCGAGGCGCTTTCGCGCGAGCGCCAGGAAGCTCTTGCGAACGAAACGCTGGAGATATATGCGCGGCTCGCTTCCCGTCTCGGTCTCAGCTACATGAAATGCGAGATGGAAGATATCTGCCTCAAAGTGCTGCATCCCGAAGCGTACGACGATCTTGTGCGCGAAGTATCGCTCAAACGCGCCGAGCGCCAGGAGATAGTGGATCGTCTGTGCGGCGAACTGCGCGTCATGATGAAGGAACACGGTCTTACGGGTGAAGTGAGCGGGCGCCCGAAGCACTTTTACAGCATCTATAAGAAGATGACGGAAAAGCACAAGACGTTCGAACAGATATACGATCTTACGGCGGTGCGCATAATCGTCAATAACGTGGAAGCATGCTACGAAGTGCTCGGGCTCATACATTCCAGGTGGAAGCCTATCCCCGGGCGGTTCAAAGACTATATCGCCGTGCCCAAGCCCAACAACTATCAGTCCCTCCATACTACGGTCATGACCAATTTCGGTACGCCTTTCGAGATACAGATAAGGACGTACGAGATGCACCGTATCGCCGAATACGGTATCGCCGCGCATTGGAAATACAAGGAACAGGCGGGTCATTCTGACGTAGCCAATTCCGACGAACAGCTCACATGGCTGCGCGGCGTGATGGACGCGCAGGGTGAAGCGGCGGATCCTCAGGAGCTTTACGAGTCGCTCAAGGTGGACCTTTACGAAGGTCAGGTGTTCATATTCACGCCCAAAGGCGATGTGGTCGTATTGCCCGAAGGTTCCACGCCCATCGATTTCGCTTACAGCGTTCACAGCGAGATAGGCAATCATTGCGTGGGCGCGAAAATAAACAGCCGCATAGTCCCGCTCGAGACCAAGCTGGAAACGGGCGATTATGTGGAGATCATCACTTCGAACAACGCAAAAGGACCAAGCCGGGACTGGCTCAGGGTGGTAAAGACCACGCAGGCGAGGACTAAGATACGGGCATGGTTCAAGAAAGAGCTGAAAGAGGAGAATATACGAAAGGGCAAGGAGATGCTCGAGCTCGAAGCCAAACGGCTCGGTTACAACCTTCCGTCTCTTCTCGTTCCCGAATGGCTGAATGTCGTTATGCAGCGTTATTCGATATCTTCGCTGGACGATCTTTACGCTTCCGTGGGTTACGGCGGATATTCGGTCCATCAGATACTTCCCAAGCTCATCGATTTTTACCGCAAGGAGAAGAAAGCCAAGGAACAGATACTCGGCAAGGGCGGGAACGGTAAGCGGCATGCCGCGGCGGCGATACTTATCGACGGCGAACCCGATCTGCTCTGCCGTATCGCGCGTTGCTGCAACCCGGTCCCGGGCGACGAGATCGTCGGCTACGTATCCAACGGCAGGGGAGTCACCGTTCACCGCACGGGATGTCCCAATCTTGCGGGCGTCGACGCCAAGAAGCTGATAAAAGCGTCCTGGGGGGATAAAACGGACAGCTCTTTCGTAGTATCGCTGCAGATCGTCGCGCGCAACAGCGACAATCTCATCGTGGACGTTTCCACGGTCATATCCGGGCTCAAACTGTCCATACATTCGATAAACGGCAGGGTGGACAGGAGTGATACGGCGACGCTCACGATAGGCGTGAACGTCAACAGCATTAAGGAGATAGACCTGCTCATCGGCAAGCTGCAGCAGCTTCCCGCCGTCAGCAAGGTATTCAGGAGCAATACGATATGATAAAGATCACCATGCTTCCGGTGGGCTTGTTGGAAGCTAACTGCTATATAGTAGTACGGGATGACGAGCATGAGGACGCCGTTCTCATAGATCCCGGAGCGGACGCCGCAAGGATAGAACGCGAGCTGGACAAAGCGCGCCTTTCCGTAAAGGCGGTCCTGCTCACTCACGGGCATTTCGATCATTGCAACGCCGCGAGGTATTTTCAGGCCAAAGGAGCGAAAGTGTATCTGCACGAGGCGGACGAGATCATGACGCGCACCCGCCTCAATATGAGCGAGCTCACGGGGGAGCCGTTCAATGCGTTCACGCCCGACGTTCTGCTCGCAAACGGCACCGAGATAGACGAGTGCGGCATGACCTTCCGCACTTTGCATACTCCGGGACACACAGCGGGCAGCGTTTGCTATCTGCTCGAAGATAAACTGTTCACGGGAGATACTCTCTTTTGTCTCGGAGTAGGCAGGACGGATCTTCCTACGGGCGACTATCGCATGCTCGTTTCTTCCGTCCGCGACGTGCTTTTCAAACTTTCGGGCGATTACTCGGTATTTCCGGGTCACGGCGAGCTCACTACGCTCTCTTACGAGAAAAAGCACAATATGTTTGCCGAGATATAAGCGATGTACGACTACGAATTAAGTACGGACGCCGAATGGATGAAAGCCGATCTTCTCGATGAAGTTCGGCAATTTGGCGATAAATTTGCGAATAAACACATAGATGTATGTCTGACATATGCCGAAAAATTACACGTTCGCATATCCGTCGGAGAGAAGTGTTTTTATTACGAGCGCGATATCCCGGGAGGAGACGCGCTCAATGTAAAGCGGCTCACCAAGCGGTTTGCGAAGCATTCGCTGTATACGGCGTTGTCGGAAGTGAGCGGTGTTTCTTTGCCGTGGGGCAGCCTTACGGGGATCCGTCCGACAAAGCTCGCTTATGCGTATTTGAAGTCGGGCGGCAGCGAAGAAGGCGTACCCGGGTATCTGGAGAGTACTTTCGCCGTCAGGCGCGATCGCGCGGAGACCGTCCGCCGTATAATAAGTTCGCAGCGGCGCAGTCTGCCCGCGGATATCTCGGGCGCGGTCGATCTGTATATCCATGTGCCGTTCTGCGACGGCAGATGTAATTATTGCTCCTTCCCGAGCGCGGACATAAGCAGGAAAGGGGCCGACGGTCTGCTTGCCCGTTATACCGACGCGCTGATAAAAGAGATCGCCGCAGTGAAAGGATTCGTTTCGTCTCGCGGAGAGAGGATACTGTCCGTATATGTCGGCGGAGGGACTCCGTCCGTTCTCGGAGAGGAGGAGCTTGCGCGTTTGCTCGAAGCCGTGGATGCGGACGGATGTGAATTTACTTTCGAAGCGGGAAGAGCGGACAGCTTTACAGAGGAAAAAGCGAGGCTGATGAAAGAGGGCGGAGTGACGCGCGTGTGCGTCAATCCGCAAACGCTCAACGACGATACTCTGTCACGCATAGGACGGCGCCATACGACCGCTGATTTTTACAAGGCGTACGATATCGCGGCAAAAACCGGTTTCTCGCTCAATACGGATATCATAGCGGGGCTGGAGGGCGAGACGCTTGCCGACTTCGCTCGAACGGCTGACGGCATAGCGGCGCTGTCTCCCGATAACGTCACCGTGCATACGCTTTCGCGCAAGCGCGCTTCGCTGCTCGCCGATACCGAGCTGTCCTGTCCGGAGATAGAGAGCATGACGGAATACGCTTTCCGCCGCTTTTCCGATTACGAACCTTATTACCTTTACAGGCAGAAGAACATGGTGGGCAACCTGGAAAACGTCGGCTTCTGCAAACCGGGCAAAGAGTGCGTGAACAACATCACGGTGATGGAAGAGCTCGTTCCCGTGTATGCCTGCGGCGCGGGCAGTATATCCAAGCGGGTGGGGAAAGTCATCGCGCGCTACGCTTCGCCGAAGGACGTGAACATGTATATCTCCGAGCTGGACGAGCGCACGGAGAAAAAACTGAAGTTTCTGAGCGAAGAAGCATGATACGAAAAAGGGCTGTCCGTGAGTTTTTACGGACAGCCCCGTCTTTGTTCCTTGCGTTTTTATTGTTGCGGCTTGAGCGGTTTTACGAATTTCAGAACGTGCAGCGCGCCGAGCGCCGCCATAACGACGGTAAATACCGTCATGATGATCGCGCTCGATAAACTTTCGGCGCTTTCGTCTTCTCCGTAAGTGACGAAATATACCGCCGTAGAAGCGAGCATCAGCGCGACCGCGATCGCATATATGGCAGTTTCGGTGCGGTGAGCGGACGTGTTATAGCGTAATTTCTCCGAGAAGGCCGCGAATATCGGCGGAACGACGGCAAATATGCCCGCGGAAACGCCTATGAATGCGTTTGTCATTTCGGCGCGCATTGAGTCGTTTACTTCGATACCCAGGAAATCGTTCATCGCTCCCGAACCGCCGAGCATGAACAGTATGCACAACACGCACAGCGCGATCCCTGCCGCCGAAAGTATGAGATATTCTTCCTGAGCCTTACGAGCTGTTTGCTTTCGGCTTTCGTGAATGTTTCGGCCTTTTTCCGATAATCCGCGGCGAGGACTTTCGCGTTTTTGTAGTCGCCGAGCTTCTCCGTTTCTTCCGCTTTGGCGGCATATTCTTTGCCCGCGTTTTTCGTGCGCCGCATGGAAGTATCCACGTCGCGCAGAGCGTGGGCGTACTCTTTTTCGAGTTTGACGCGGTTGATCTCGTTGTACCTGTTGTATTCTTCTATTATCTCTTCGTTTATCTTCGGAACGGAACGTTTTCCGAGCCTGCTTTCGAGATTATCCGCGATATCTGTCTCGTAACCGCCCGCGGGATACTTGGAAAGATCTACGCCTTGTTCGGAAGAAGGGAGCGCGGAAGGATCGATGTCCCCGAATACCGGTATGACGAACAGCGAAGGCTCGCTTTTTTTCCGCTCGAGAAAGCGAGACCATTCGTTGCGGACGAAAGGCGAGTCGAGATATTCCTCTTTGGTCGCGACGAGTATCATCGCCTTTGCCGTCGTCAGCGCTTTGTATATCAGAGGTTCGTAGTCGCTTCCCAGCTTACTTTTAAGACTTACTTCGGAGAAGAAAGTGCGGAAACCGCGCTTCGTGAGCTCGTCGTATATCCTCCTGGCTATGTATCTGTCCTTTGTCGCGGCGCGGTTATCCGTGGACTTGAAGCAGATGAATACGTCGCTGGCTTCGACGGCTTCCGCCTGAGATTTTATGCTGCGCTGCAATTCGTCTATCTCGGCGGCTTTTTGCTCGTATACCGCGCGCATATCCGGAGAGGCGCACGCGACAGCTTTTCCGTAATTTTCGTCGTCGAATATCGAACGGCTCACCGTGCGGTGGCATGTGGGCACGTATACGTCGTCCCGCATGTCGCGGACATATTCTATGCCGTATTCAGATAAGACCAGCCCCCAATACGCTTCGGCGTTATTTTCGAACGCTTTGTCTTTGAGAAGAGTTTTATATTCGACGACGGCATTGTCGAACATATTGTGCAGGCGGTAATTGTTCGCTCTGTCGAGCCCGATCGCGATCTCGCGGGTGACAGGCAGGGAATAGGAGTAAGTGCTTCCGCAATAAGGGCATTTCGCTTTCATCCCGTCGGGCGATATTTCCAGCTGACCGCCGCACATTTCGCATTTTTTGTCGAGGATCATATCCATGATATCGTTATTATATCCTGCCGCGGGCGGTAAGTCAAGTGCGGCGCATGTCGTTCTTAAACGATATAAATAAAATATTTTGCAAAATGTTTGCACCCGAGAGGGCAAAATCTGTTTACTTTTACGAATGTATGTGGTATACTTACCGAGTAATAATTTACGGTACCTCGGAACCGCAGGTCCCGCGCTCTCCGGGCGGGTACTTAGGTCCGAGGCGAATAACATCCATGGGAGGATAAAAAATGGATAAGGAAGTAAAGGCGGAGATAATCGCCAAATTCGCAACTCATCCCGGCGACACGGGAAGCCCCGAAGTGCAGATCGCTCTTCTTACGTACAGGATCAATCACCTGACCGAGCACCTCAAAGTGCACAAGAAGGATCATCACTCTCGCAGAGGTCTGCTTCAGATGGTAGGTTCCAGACGCAGCCTGCTCAACTACCTCAAATCTCTCGACATCGAGAGATACAGAAAAATCGTCGCCGATCTGGATCTGAGAAAATAACAATCACCCGAGGGGCGAACGCGGCGTTCGCCCCTTGTTTTGAGTGATCGGGCATCATGCCCGCATGTTCGGTAAGAGTAGTAACAGAAGGAGAGAGATAAAGAGAATGAGAGAAGGAAACATTTTCAAGACCGTGATCGGCGGCCGCGAAGTATCCGTGGAAACGGGCAAATACGCGGAGCAGGCAAACGGTCATTGCATCGTCAGATGCGGGGATACGATGGTCATGACCAATGTCTGCATGTCCGACCAGCCCAGACCGGGCATGGACTTTTTCCCGCTCAGCGTCGATTTCGAGGAAAAGCTCTATGCGATAGGCAAGATCCCCGGCAGCTTCAAGAGAAGGGAAGGACGCGGCAGCGACAAAGCCATCCTTACGTCCCGTCTTATAGACCGCCCCATCCGTCCGCTGTTCCCCAAGGGACTGTTCAACGACGTGACGGTGGTCTGCACCGCGCTTTCCGTGGAGCCGGATATCCCGCCCGAGGTATGGGGCATGGTAGGTTCGTCGATAGCGCTTTCGATATCGGATATCCCGTTTGCCGGTCCCACCGGCGCGGTAGTGGTTGGATACGTCGACGGTCAGTACGTCATCAACCCCGACTCTGCTCAGCGTGAAGCGAGCAGCATGCACGTTACGGTCGCGGGCACCGCGGACGCCATCATGATGGTGGAAGCGGGCGCCAACGAAGTGAGCGAAGAGGTCATGCTCGGCGGCATCATGTATGCGCATGAGGAGATAAAGAAGATCGTCGCGTTCATAAACGAGATCGTGGCAGCCGTAGGCAAGCCCAAGCTCGAGATGGAGTATTATCACGTTCCCGAGGATATCGACGCCGATGTGCGCGCGTTTGCGGATAAGCTGCTCGACGAAGCGCTTGCGACGCACGATCGCACCGAGCGCCAGAACAATCAGGACAGAGTGGAAGCGGAGACCATCGCGCATTTTGCCGACAAGTACGAAGGCAAAGAGCGTGAGATCAAAGACGCGCTTTACTACATGACGAAAGAAAAAGTCCGCGCCAAGATACTCGACCGCGGCGAGCGCCCGGACGGCAGAAAGACGGACGAGATCCGCGAGATATGGTGCGAAGTGGGCATACTGCCCCGAGTGCACGGCTCGGCGGTGTTCACCAGAGGTCAGTCGCAGGCGATGTCTACCTGCACGCTGGGCACGATAGGCGACGCGCAGAAGCTGGAAAATCTCGACGAGGACGACGTCAGAAAGAGATACATGCACCAGTACAACATGCCGGGTTACTCCACGGGCGAGGCGAAGCCTCTCCGCGCTCCCGGCCGCCGCGAGATCGGTCACGGCGCGCTCGCAGAGCGCGCTCTCGAACCCGTCATCCCCTCCGAGGAGGAGTTCCCTTATGCGATAAGAACGGTCAGCGAGATCGTCAGCTCCAACGGCTCCACCTCGCAGGCGAGCGTATGCGGTTCCTGCCTTGCGCTCATGGACGCGGGCGTTCCCATCAAGGCTCCCGTGGCGGGCATAGCGATGGGACTCATCAAAGATCCCGAGCATCACAGAGTGGCTATCCTTTCGGATATACAGGGTCTTGAGGACTTCCTCGGCGATATGGACTTCAAAGTGGCTGGCACCAGCAAGGGCATAACCGCCATCCAGATGGATATCAAGATCAAGGGTATCGACAGAGAGATCCTTACCACCGCTCTCGAGCAGGCGCGTAAGGGCAGACTGTTCATCCTCGGCAAGATGCTCGACGTTATCCCCGGACCCCGTGCGGAGCTTTCCAAGTGGGCGCCCAAGATCACGGTCATCAAGATCGATCAGGATAAGATCGGCAAGGTCATCGGCAAGGGCGGCGAGACGATCAACAAGATTGTGGAAGACACCGGCGTCAAGATCGACATCGAGGAGGACGGCAGCGTTTACATCGCTTATACCGACGCGGAGATGGGCGAGAAAGCCAAGAGCATAATCCTCTCCATCGTGGAAGACGTAGTCGTAGGCAAGGTGTACGAAGGTCCCGTAGTCAAGATACTCATGAGCAATCCCGACAGGATGGGCGGCCGCGACCGCAGACCGAGAAGGGATAACAGGCACGACAAGGACGGCAAAGAGCAGAAGAAGGACGAAGAGCCTCAGCAGCTCGGTGCGTTCGTCAACATCGCTCCGGGCAAAGACGGAATGATCCACATCTCCAAGCTCTCCAACAAGCGCGTAGCCAAGGTCACGGACGTGATCGATATCGGCGACGTCGTCAAGGTGGAGGTCATCAAAGTGGACGAAAAGGGCAGGATAGACCTCAAGCTGCTCGAAGTTCTTTCCAAAGCGGAGCGCGCGGAATAAAAACGTTCGCATAAGACCGAATTAAATGCAACACCTCGTGAATATCTATAACACGGGGTGTTGTATGATTAAACGAACCAAACTTGCGGTCCACGTCCTTACGGGCGTTGTGTGTATCCTCGTGTGCGGCGGCATATTTGCCGTATGGGCGGCATCGCCGGATTCTTATCCCGTTTCCACCGATCCGCGCGCGGTCTATTCGGGCACGTCCGAAACCTCGGCGGCGCTGATGTTCAACGTATACTCGGGAGAGGAATATATCCCGGATATTCTGGATACGCTTAATAAAGCGGGGGCGGGAGCCACGTTTTTCATAGGCGGCTGCTGGGCGGAGAAACACGGGGATCTGTTGCGGGAGATCGTCGAAAGCGGCTACGAGATAGGCAGTCACGGCTATCTCCACCGCGATCATTCCGAAATGGACGTCGCGGGCAATCTCGAAGAGATGAGAGCCGCGCACCGCATGATAAGCGCCGTGAGCGGCGTCGAACCCAAATTGTTCGCACCGCCCTCGGGCGCGTATTCCACTGCGACGCTGGATGCCGCGGAAGAAATGGGATACGTCACCGTATTGTGGTCGAAAGACACGATAGACTGGCGCGATCACGACGCGGAGCTCATAACCGAGCGCGCGGTGAAGGACGTTGCCGCCGGCGACATGATACTCATGCATCCCACGGCGGATACGGCGAAAGCGCTTCCGGGGATATTGGCGGGGTTGGAAAACGCGGGCGTAAGTCCGGGATGCGTTTCCGAAGTCCTCTGAACGGGAAGTACCCGAGGTCGGTCACGGGTGCGTAAAAGAAAATTTTTACAGCGGAGAAAAACGGGTGCGTAAAAGAAAATTTTTACAGCGGAGAAAATATGATACAACTGACAAAGTTCGATAACGGATTGACGCTTGTGAGCGGGTACTATCCGTCGTTCAGATCGGTGGCTGCGGGCTTCTGGGTGGGAGCGGGCAGCGCGTTCGAGGACGACGCGACCAACGGTATATCGCATTTTACCGAGCACGTTATGTACAAAGGCACGGCTAAACTTTCGGCGGCGCAGATAGCGGAAAGGTTTGAGGATCTCGGAGCCAATTTTAACGCGTTCACGAGCAAAGAAGCCACATGCTTTTATTTTAAGTGCATAGACGAAAAGACCGCCGACTGCTTCGGACTGCTTTCGCACATACTCTACGAATCGCTGTTCGACGACGCGGAGCTGGATAAAGAGCGTAAAGTCATAGCCGAAGAGATAAACATGGTGGAAGACGAGCCGGAAGACATCTGCTACGATCTTCTCGCAGCAGAGCGGTATGCGGGAACCGGGCTAGCGCGCACGATACTCGGACCGACGGAGAACGTCATGCGTTTCCGCGGCGACGACGTGCGTGAGTATACCCGCAGGATGTATACGCCGGACAATATCGTGATATCCGTGGTAGGTAATATCCGCCATGAGGACGCGGTGAAGCTCGCGGAGAAATACGTGCTCCCGCTTTGCGGTAACGGCAAATGCGACAAGGCGTATCCGAAAAATGCGGAAGGCGGCGGTTTTGCCAAGTGCGAAAAGGATTTCGAGCAGGTAAACCTTGCGATAGGTTTTCCGTCCGTATCGTTCGACGACGATATAACGGCGGTACAGAGCGTCGTTTCCTTTTGCTTCGGCACGGGCATGAGCTCGCGTTTGTTCCAGCGTCTGCGCGAAAGGCAGGGTCTGGTCTACAATGTGTATACGTCTGCGTCCACGTATAAGCGCAACGGCAATTTCGGCATATACGTGAATACGAGCGGCGGGAATCTCGATAAAGCCGTGACTTCCGTTGCCGAAGAGGTGCGCGAACTCATGCGCGGCGGGCTTACCGCGGCGGAGATCGCCCGCGCTAAGATGCAGCTGAAAAGCTCCATGCTCTTCGGCATAGAGAACATCCTGTCCGTGATGAGCGCATGCGGCAAGTACGCGCTTTATACGGGCAAAGCATACGACATAGACGAAAATATCCGCCTCGTGGAAAGCGTGACGGCGGACGACGTCGCGAAGTTCTGTTCTTCCGGAGTGTTCGACAAGCCCGTGAGCATGGCGTATGTCGGGAAGAAACAGTTTACGGAAAGCAGGGATATTTATTCCGACTTTATATCCGCGCTCAAAGCGTAAAAGCATACTTTTGCCTCGGTGATGAAAGAACGTCTTTTAACGGACGTTCTTTTTGGTCTTTTATGCTCCGATTTCGGCATTTCATGCGGCTGAAAAGGTATTATATGCAGATAACGGATATTTTTGCCGCTAAGTATTGAAATTTCGTTTCCGATGTGTTATGATTCTATCGGTACCCGATGCCGACGCGTGGCAGAGTTGTGCGGTGTCGGCGTCGGGCAAAGGGAGAAATGAAATGGGAAATAACGAGATGGGGATAGGCGAGTATATTGCCGGGTGGTTTGCTCATAACGGAAACGTGACGGGAGGGGTGTGGTTCGCGATATTCATCGTGCTCCTGCTCGTAAAGCCGAAAAAAGACGTAAAAACGATATTATTGCTGCTGCCGAAGATCGCGGGAACATATGTGGTGTTTTTGCTGATATGCTTTATGATAACGCTGTCGACCGAAGCCGCTTCGGGAGAGGTCGCGGCATTCCTGCAATTTTATCTGACGCCCTTTCTGACATGCGTCCTCGCGGGTCTCGTGTTCCGCGATTACGGACTGTCCGCGAGAGTCGTTATGCTCGGTCTGTATTTCACGACATACTGTCTTACGCCTTCGTTGGATTTCATGTTCGGGTTTTCTTTGCCGAAGAGCCCGGACATCGGAGTATTCGGTTCGTATATACTGACGGTCCTGCCTCGCGTGATATTGCTTGCGACGTTCGTGGTGTGCCTGAAAAGATTCAATACGGACGGGTTCCATTCGGGCAGCGTGTGGTCCGTGCTCATATTTGTCGGTGTATGTGCGATCGTATGCGCGGTACAGTGCCTTACGTTCTTTACCTTTGAATTCGAGATAATGAATTACGGATGCTTGTTTATATGGATCGCGGAGATGTTCATCTATGCGTTCTTCTACATGTTCAAGCGGCAGAACAGCATGAAGATAGACGCCGATATAGAGAACGCGAAACTGAAAAACGACATGATGCTCATGCGTGCGGCGGCGGACAATTACGACAATATGCGCATGCTCAGGCACGATCTGAAAAATCAGTACGCGTATATCGCGACATTGTACGAACAGGGAAAGGACGAGGAAGCGAAGAGATTTTTCGGAGAGCTTTCCGCCAAGGCGGACGCCGTGCTCGGCAACGTCAACGTTTCGTCTGGGAACAGAACGGTGGATATCGCGGTGAATATGACGGCGGCGAAAGCCGAACGGGCGGGCGTTAGCTTTGAGCATATATGCGCGGTCTCGCCCGAGCTTAGATTCACTGACAGCGATCTGTTTTCTCTGCTCATAAATCTTCTCGATAACGCGATAGAAGGCAGCGCCCGTTCGGACGCCGAAGATAAGAGGGCGGTGATAATGATGTACGAGCAGGGGAATTACCTTATGATCCGCGTAACTAATTCGGTAGCGGAGGAAGATGCGGCAAAGCGCGCGGCCGCAGGCGGGCTCACGTCCAAATCGGACAAGACTGCGCACGGTTACGGCGGACGCATAGTAAGGAGAATAGCGCGCAAATACGACGGAGAAGTCGCGTATTCCGCGGAAAACGGCACGTTCTGCGCGAAAGCCATGCTCGCGTTGACAGGCATCGACGACATAAAAAAGGAGGCGGGCGATGAAAAAGTATGATTTCAAAATAGCCGTATGCGACGATGAAAAGGCAGCGCTCAAAATAATTTCGAGCTCCGTCACGGGTGCGTTCGAGGGGAGGGACGCCGGAGTCGTCATGTCCGAATTTACGGACGTGAAAGAGCTGTACTCTTCGCTCAAAAGCGGTAACGTTTACGACCTGATATTCCTTGATATCGAGATGCCGAAAGTCGACGGAGTGGATTTTGCGTACAGGATGGTGAGCGAGAATATAGTGCCCGGAGATCGTATAGTTTTCGTGACGGGCGTGGAAGAACGGGTATTCGATACTTTCAAAGTGAACCCTTTCGGATTCATCCGCAAGAACCGTTTCCTCGGAGATCTGTCCGCGCTGGCAGACAGATACCTGCGCTATCGGGATACGCATAAGGAAAAGTTGCCGTCGCTCATCGTGTCGTCGTCAGGGTGTATGTACAATATAGATATCGGCAATATCAAATATATCGAATGTATCCAGCGCAGTCAGAAAATATATTTCAACGATGCAAGAGAACCTCTGACGATAAGCAGCACGATGGCGGAACTCGAAAATGCCGTGGGTTGGGGGGGGGGCTATGGGTTTTTACAGAGTGCATAAAGGGTATATAATCAATCTTCGCTGTGTGTCTTTCATCTCGGCGGAGGGCGTGATACTCGACGATAAGACCTGCGTCCCCATAAACAGAAAAAAATTGCAGCAATTCAAACAGGTGTTCATGGAATTCCAGCAGGGCAGCGGAGCGCGCCTGCTCGGATGATACGGAAAAATACCCGATAGCCGTCGCGCGATCGTATATCCCGTCGTCGGCAGTCGGCACAAGAACGTATATACAGCCCCTTTCGGTCCGTTCCGGAAGAGGGCTGTTTTCTCGTTCCGAGTTTCACCCGCTGTGCGGTGCGTTTTTCGGTCAGGCGGCATAGGTAAATTTATTTCTTAAAATTCGGTTAAAACTATTGAATGTTCGTGCGGAATGTGTTATAATCTATATGACTAAGAGGATACCTGTATCCCGAGAGGTTTGCCAACGGATTATGAGTAATTATATAAGACGCGAAAGCGGCGGAAATAACGATAAAGACCATGACGTGCTCGGTATAGTGCTGATGATAATATCGGCATTCCTTTTGCTTTGCTGCGCCGTGCCCGTGATATTCGGACCGGTGAGCAGTGCATTGCAGTCATTTTTCCTCGGCGTATTCGGCATATTCGCTTACGCTCTTTTTGCGTTTGTGTTTGCGACGGGGCTGTGCCTCGTTCTTCGCCGCCGTCCGTCCGCTCCCGGCAGGATGATACTTGCCGTATCCGGTATCGCGCTCTTTCTCATGCTCCTTTTGCAGCTTATCACAACGAACGCGCATTTGTCCGACGGCTTCGTCGAATATCTTGCCGCGGTCTACGGCGCCAAGTGGACGGCGGGCGGCGCTCTCTTCGGACTTATCGCATACGGTATCAAAGCGGTCATCACGGCGGTGGGCGCATATATAGTCACGAGCCTGCTGCTTGCGGGCTGCGTGGCGGCTCTCGTATATTTCGTACTGCGCGACCGCGGACTGATAGGGAAGAACAGACCCGCCGTAAAAAAAGCGGAGCCTAAGCGTACGCGCCTTTCTCTTCCCGCGGAAGATGAAGAGCCTCTCGAACAGCGCGCGCTTCGCCATAACAGTTCCACGGCTCTGTTTATAGAGGACGTGCGCAGGCACGGCGATGAAGAAGACGCTTTCGCTCACGACGACCGCGGAGGGCTGTACGATGACGACGACGGCGATTATGCCCGTCTCGATCTTATCGGCAAGCGACGCATATCGCAGACGCAAGCGTCCAATATCCTGTATAAACCCGCTTCCGACTGGGAGGATTTCGACCCCATACTCGCGTCCATGAAGCGCCCCGAGAGAAAACGTCCGGAGCCCGATGAAGAGACGCGTCCCTCTCCGGGTAACGATTATTACGTCACGGCGGAGAAGCAGGCGCGCGAAACGGCTCCCGAGCCGGACGTCGGCAAAGCGACGGTGGAAGACCGCAAAAAGCCGGATAAGATATTGCACGGTTCGGAGCGCGGAAACGGGCTGACCGGGCTTACTCTGCCCACGCCCAAAAAGCCCGAGCCGGACACCAATTTCAACGGCATAGTAACTTCGAATACGGGAGGGTTCACCGATTTCGCGAGCGACCCTCACTTCACCGCATACGTCCACGGTACGGGCATTTCGTCGGACAAAAAGCCGTTTTACGGATCGGAGCCCGAAGAGGAAAAGCCCGATTTCGCGGCGAACGACGACCGCGACGATATAGTCAGCGGCGACGATTTTGTTTCCGAACATATCGAGCCGGAGCCTTCCGCGCCCGAAACGAGACGTCCCGAACCCAAGACGGACAGAACGCATATCACCGGTTACGAGCCGTTCGGCGGCTCCAACGTCGAAACGTTCGGCGCGACCGGCAACAATATAGCGGACAACAACAACCCCATAGCCAATTCCGATTGGCTGGTTTCCGGAGGCGATACGGAGCCGCAGTCCGCGCCTGAGCCCAAGCCGTTCTACGACGATCTTTCGGGCGGCGATCAGCAGCTTTACGACACGATATCCGGAACGCCGCCGATAGTGACGGAAGAGGATGTTACGGAAGCTCCGGCGCCCGCGCACGAGCCCGAAATTACGGCGCAGCCCGAGCAACCCGAACCGGAGTTCGTGAATGACGCGCCTATCGTCACGGGCGAAGACTCCGCGCCGTGGGAGAGCGAGGAAGAGGACGAAGTCATCGATCTTACGGAGCGCAGGTCAAACGGCACTCCGACCGGTTATGTGACCGAAACTCCTCCTTCGGTCGTTCCGCCCGTGCACACGGAGCCCGTGCGCCCCGTACCCGTGCCCGAACCGGTTCCCGCGCCCGTGCCCGAACCGGAGCCCGAGCCGTACATTTACGAGCGTCCTCCGCTCGATCTTCTCGGTATGCCCGAGGAAGACAGCGTTGTGGACAGCGCGGATATAGAGAATAAGACCCACGCGATAGAAGAGATACTCGGCAGTCTTAAATTCCCTGCGAAGGTATGCAACGTCATCGTCGGACCTTCGGTCACGCGTTACGAGCTCCAGCCGCCGCAGGGTATACCCGTCAAGAAGATCCTTTCTCTCGATATGGACCTCGAGCTTACGCTCGCCAGCGGCGCTATACGTATAGAAGCGCCCGTCGCGAACAAACAGGTCGTGGGTATCGAGGTGGCTAACAGCCATCCCGTGTCCGTCGCATTCAGGGAGATAATAGACTCGCCCGCGTTCAGGGACTCCCGCGGCGTACTTCCTCTTGCCCTCGGCAAGGACATCGGCGGAGACGCCATCGTGCGCAATCTCGAGAAGATGCCTCATCTGCTCGTCGCCGGTGCGACCAACATGGGTAAGTCGGTATGTCTGAACACGATAATCGTCAGCCTTATATACCGCAGCTCGCCCGAAGACGTGCGCATAGTGCTCGTCGATCCCAAGCAGATAGAGTTCACGCTTTATCGCGGACTGCCTCATCTGTTGCTCGAAAATCCCATTACGGACGTCAACCATGCGGTCAATGCGCTCAACTATCTCATAGACGAGATGGAAAGGCGTTTCGACCTGTTCAACAGCATGGCGGGGTCGGGTTACGCCATCCGCAATCTCGAAGAATACAATAAATGCGAGCTCGTCAGAAGCGGCAAGATGAAGAAGATACCGTACATCGTGATGGTGGTCGACGAGCTTGCGGATCTCATGACGACGAGAAAGAAGGATGTGGAAAACGGCATCCGCCGTATCGCGCAGAAAGCGCGCGCGGCAGGTATACATCTCGTGCTCGCTACGCAGCGTCCTTCCGTGGATATCATCACGGGCTCGATAAAAGTCAACCTGCCGTCGCGTATTTCACTCAAAGTCACGTCCAACGCGGATTCGCGTACCGTTCTCGACCAGGGCGGCGCCGAGTCGCTGATCGGCCGCGGCGACATGTTGCTCATGTGCAATTCCGAGCCCATACGTCTGCAGGGCGCGTTCCTGACGAACGAGGAGATAGTCTCCATAGTGAGTTATGTCAAAGAGCATAACAAGGCGATATTCGACAAGGATATCGAAAAGGAGATACTCGTCGATCAGAACGAACCGGAGGACAATCCCGCCATGGGTGCGGACAGCGCGGAAGAGAGCGCGGACGAAAAGATGTTCCCGGGTATCATGCGCTGCTTTATAAACAGCGGCAAAGCGTCCACGTCGCTGATACAGACGAGATTTTCTCTCGGTTATGCGCGCGCGGCGCGTATCATACAGAATCTCGAGATGCGCAGATGGATAGGACCGTCGTCCGGCGCCAAGCCGAGGGAAGTGCTCCTTACCGAAGCGCAGTTCGAAGAAGTGTTCGGAGTGCCTTTCAACGAGTGATATATGGCAGATAACGGAAAAAAGGTCGCGGTGATCTCGCTCGGCTGCGATAAGAACCGCGTGGATACCGAAAATATACTCTGGTTTCTCGGCGAAGGCGGATATTCGGCAACGAACGATCTTGCGGATGCGGACGTCATAATAGTCAATACGTGCGCATTCATATCTTCCGCCGAGAAGGAAGCGGTGGATACGATATTCGAAGCGGCGGCGTATAAAACGAGCGGCAGGTGCAAAACTCTCATCGTTGCGGGATGCCTGCCGATGAGATACAAAGAGAAACTTGCCGAGCTGCTCCCCGAAGTCGATCGTTTCGTGGGAATGAACGATTATGCGGATATATGCGACATCATCGGGCGCGACGAAAAATTGTATGTGAGCGGAGAGTACCGCCCCACCGAAAAACGCATACTTTCCACACCTCCGCATTACGCGTACCTCAAGATAGCGGACGGCTGCGATAACAGGTGCACATACTGCACTATCCCGTATATACGCGGCAGATACCGTTCCCGCACTCCCGAGAGCCTGCTTTCGGAAGCAAAACATTTGGACGACCTCGGCGTGCGCGAGCTCATACTCGTAGCGCAGGACGTGACGCGTTACGGTTACGATCTCGGCGGGAAATATCTTCTCGTCCCGTTGCTCAAAGAACTGCTCGCGAATTGCTCTTTCGGCAAGATACGGCTGTTGTATTGCTATCCCGAACTCGTGACGGATGAGCTCATAGACCTCATCGCCTCCGAAGAGCGTATCGCCAAATACATAGATGTTCCTCTTCAGCATATATCCGACGGCGTGCTCCGCCGTATGGGCAGGCGCACGAACGGCGCGCAGATAAAAGAGCTGTTCGGTAAGCTGAAAGCGAAGGGCATTGCCGTAAGAACTACGTTCATCGTGGGCTTTCCGGGCGAGACGGAAGAGGATCTTCGCGAGCTTGAGGAGTTTATCGCCGAATATAAGCCCGAACATGCAGGCGTATTCGCATACAGCAGGGAGGAGGGCACGCCCGCCGCGCGCATGAAGGATCAGATCCCCGTCGGGATAAAGCGCAAAAGGCTGAAGGTCATCGGAGAGCTGAACAGAAAGAATGCCGAGGAGCGTAACGCCTCTTTGGTCGGGAAAACAGTGGACGTTATCTATGAAGACATAGATTACGACAGGAATATGTTCGTCGGCAGGACGGAAGCGGACGCTCCCGAGATAGACGGGCTCGTGTATTTTACCGGCGACTTCTGCGATGTCGGCAACGTTTATAAGGTAAAGATCGTCGGTTACGACGGCTACGATCTTATCGGAGAAAAAGCATGAACATACCCAACAAACTGACAATGGCAAGGATGCTCCTTATACCGGTATACGTCCTTCTCGTATTCCTCGAGGTAGGAGCGTTTGCGTATTTCAACGATTTCCTCGCCGTCGTCGTGTTCGGCGTCGCCGCGTTTACCGATCTTCTCGACGGAAAGCTGGCGCGCAAGTGGAACATGGTGACGAACTTCGGCAAGCTGTTCGATTCGGCGGCGGACAAGCTGCTTTGCGGCAGTGCGCTCATACTTCTCATATACGTGTTTTCCGCGGTATGTGTGCCGCTGTTCTCGTCGGAAGCGTCGCTCGCGTTCCTTATCGTCATCAGCGTAATGGTCGTGCTCATAATGTGCCGCGAGCTTTTCATGACGGCTTTCCGCTCGGTGGCTGCGAGCAGGAACGTCATAGTAGCAGCGGACATGCCGGGCAAGATAAAAGCCGCAGCACAGATGGCTGGTATCGCCGTGATAATGCTTGCTCCCGATCTTTGGGCTATAGGAGTGAGCCGCGGTATCGAGGGGCTCTTCACCGCGGCGCAAGTGATTTTCATAGCGGGATTCGCGTTGATAGTGCTCAGCGCGGTGATGGCGGTCGTGTCTTGCGTGATGTATATCGTCAAATATCCCACGGTGCTTTCGGAAGATCCGCCCGAGAAGCCGGATAACGGAGATGATAAATGAACGTGATTGTACTCGTGATCGGAAAAAATACGTTTACGGACGGTAACTTCGATTTCAAAAGGTTATCCGTTCTTCTCTCCGACCGCGATTACGAAATAACGCGCATACGCTGCGCCGAGAACGCCGAAGAGATAACGGACATAATAGCGGAAAGCGACGAGGACGATATGATCGTCGCGGTAGGCGATACCGCGTATCTTGCCGAGGCGCTGGATAAGAACGAGCCCGGCGAGAAGCTCCCCGATTATTTTTCGGCAGGCGAGCGCACGTTCGTCGTCATGCCTGCGTTCGACGAGCGGAAAGTCAAAGAAGTGGTCATACCGCTTCTCAACATAAGAAGCAAAAAGTGTTTCAATACCGTTATATTCCGTACTTTCGGCAGGACGGAAGAGGAACTTCGCGAGCTTCTGCGCGACCAGATGCGCAACAGGAACAAGATAATGTTCGACTTTTATCCCGACGGTGAGGAGTGCGCCGTGCGGGTGAGGTATTCGCGAAGCACGTCTTCGTCCGCGGTGAACGATACCGTAAACGCGGTGGGAGATCTGCTTGCGGATTGCCTGTACGCTCTTAAAGACATAAGTCTGGCGGAAAGCACCGCGGAACTTCTTCTCGCTTCGGGTGCAAAATTGTCCGTAGCCGAATCCTTTACGGGAGGAGGCGTGGCGTCCGCGCTCATAGCGACGCCGGGCATGAGCGCATGTCTGCGCGAGAGCATAGTGGCATATTCGGATCACGCAAAGAAAAAACGTCTCGGAGTGTCGTCTGACGTGCTGGAAAAGCTGGGGGCGGTATCCGCCGACTGCGCGTTTGAAATGGCAAGCGGCTTGCTCAACGATCCCGAGTGCGATATCGCGGTGGCAACGACGGGCAATGCAGGACCGACAGCCGAACGCGACGGTACGGTCGGACTGTATTATATCGCCGTAGGCGACAGGAACGCCGTACACGTATTCGAGCATTATTATATGCCCGAAGACGCGTCGGAGCTGTCCGGCAGCGAACTCCGTAGACGTATAACGAGATCGGGCATAGAAACGGCTCTGTTCGAGCTGGGTAAATATCTCAAAAACAGTAAAGGAGCAAATAATGGACAAGGATAAGAGCACGATAAACGCCGAGCGCGAAAAAGCTCTCGAGCTTGCTATCGCAAAGATAAAAAAAGAGCACGGCGAAGGTTCGATAATGAGGATGTCCGAAGAGTCCGTGCGCAAAGTGGACGTCATACCCACGGGATGCCTTCCCCTCGATTTTGCGCTCGGTATAGGCGGTATGCCCAAGGGCAGGATAATCGAGATATACGGACCCGAATCCAGCGGTAAGACCACGCTCACGCTGCACGTCATCGCGCAGGCGCAGAAGGCGGGAGGCAAGGTGGCGTTCATCGACGCCGAGCATGCGCTCGATCCGCTGTACGCCAAAAATCTCGGCATAGACCTCAACGAACTGTATATTTCTCAGCCCGATTCGGGCGAGCAGGCTCTCAATATAGTTGAGGAGTTGGTCACCAGCGGCGCTCTCGACGTCGTCGTAGTGGACTCCGTAGCGGCTCTCACGCCCAAAGCGGAGATAGACGGCGAAATGGAAGACAGTCAGATAGGTCTGCAGGCGCGGCTTATGTCCAAGGCGCTGCGCAAGCTTGTCGCTCCCGCGGAAAAAACGGGCACCTGCATAATATTCATCAACCAGCTGCGCGAAAAAGTGGGCGTGTTCTTCGGCTCTCCCGAGACCACTCCGGGCGGCAAAGCGCTTAAATTCTATACTTCGATAAGACTGGATATCCGTAAGATAGATTCCGTCAAAGACGGTTCGGATATCGTGGGCAGCCGCGTGAAAGTGAAGGTAGTCAAAAACAAGATGGCTCCTCCGTTCAAGACCGCGGAATTCGATATCATATACGGCAAAGGCATAAGCAACGAGGGCTGTCTGATAGATCTCGGTCTCGAATATGACATATTCACCAAGAGCGGCTCGTGGTTCGGCTATAACGGCGAGCGTATATGCCAGGGCAAGGAGCGTCTGCGCGCCATGCTCGGAACGAATGCGGAATTTGCTGCGGAAGTTGCCGAAAAGATCAGGCAGGCGCACGAAGCCAAACACGCGGAACAACTTGATTGACGCGGTCGTTTTGTGAAAAACAGCGGCAAGCATGCTTAAAAACGCTTGCATAAAGAACCGCAATGTTTTATAATTTTGTATGTTATTAAGCTTCTGATAGCATTACTATATTAAACCGAAAGGAGGACATAGATCAAATGGGAGCAGTTATACTGTCCGCAGCCACTTCCGTAGTGCTTGCGATCGTACTTCCGATCGTAGCGATCATAGTCGGATTTGCGGCAGGCTTTGCGATATATCATTTTGCACTTAAACGTAAGACTGATAAATCGAAACAACTTGCAAGCAAGATGGTCGAAGAGGCCATCGTAGAGGCGAAAAAGCTCAGGAAAGACGCAGTCGCCGAAGGAAAGGAAGAAGTAAAGAGGGAACGCAGCGCGTTCGAGAACGAGAAGCGCGAGCATAACGCCGAGCTGCAGCGTTCCGAACAGCGCCTTCAGCAGAGGGAATCTTCGCTGGACAAAAAGGAGTCCATGCTGGAGAAAAAGGAGGCGACTCTCGACGCCAAACTCGAGAACGTAGAGACTCTCAAAAACAACCTTGCAGCGCAGCAGGAGGAACTCAGCGAAAAGAAGAAGGAGATAGGCGAAGCGCATGAGCGCATGGTCGCGGAGCTGGAAAAAGTAGCTCAGCTCAGCAAGGAAGAGGCGAAAGCGCAGCTTATCGAAGCGATAGAGGACGAAGCCAAGCGCGATGCGGCAAAGCAGGTGCGCGAGATAGAGGCGGAAGCCAAGGAAAACGGCGAAAAGCGCGCGCGTGAGATAGTATCCCTTGCGATACAGCGCTGCGCGGTAGACCAGAGCAACGAGATAACCGTATCCACCGTCACTCTTCCGAGCGACGAGATGAAGGGACGTATCATCGGTCGTGAAGGGCGCAACATCAAAGCGCTCGAACAGGCTACGGGCGTCGACTTCATCATCGACGACACGCCGGATACCGTCGTTCTTTCCGCGTTCGATCCCGTCCGCCGCGAGATAGCGAGAGTGACTCTCGAGAAGCTCATTTCGGACGGCAGGATACATCCGGGCAGGATAGAAGACGTCGTGGCAAAGGCTACGAAAGAGATCGACGCGCAGATCAAGGACGCGGGCGAAAACGCTATGTTCGAGACCGGTGTGTTCAATCTCAATCCCGAACTCGTCAGGCTTCTCGGCAGGCTCAAGTTCAGGACAAGCTACGGTCAGAACGTGCTCAAACATTCCATAGAAGTCGCACTGCTTGCGGGCAACATGGCTTCCGAACTCGGCGCCAACGTCAATATCTGCAAGCGCGCTGGACTGCTCCACGATATCGGCAAATCCATCGATCACGAGACCGAGGGCACGCATATAACGATAGGCGTAGATATCGCGAAAAAATACCGCGAGAACAACGATATAATCCATTGCATCGCGGCGCACCATAACGATGTCGATCCGCAGACGATTGAGGCGGTCATCGTGCAGTGCGCGGACGCGATAAGCGGTTCCAGACCGGGTGCCCGCAGAGAGTCTCTCGAAAATTACGTCAAGAGGCTCGAGCAGCTCGAGAGCATCGCAAATTCGCATGCGGGCGTGGAGAAGTCGTTCGCAATACAGGCAGGCAGGGAAGTGCGTATCATCGTCAAGCCCGAAGTGGTGGACGACGCAGCTACGGTGTTCCTTGCCCGCGACATAGCGAAGCAGATCGAAAACGAGATGCAGTATCCCGGACAGATAAAAGTCAACGTCATCAGGGAGCTGAGAAGCGTGGACTACGCAAAGTAATGACAAAGCAAAAGCGGCACGGATCTTCCGTGCCGCTTTGCGCTTACGGCATATTTTGAAAAGACATGACTGACGACAATAACAGAAAAACACGTTTTTTGCGGTTTGTTTCCTGTCCGCCCGTATGGTTTGTTGCCGTATGGTGTTTTGTTACGTTACTTTTAGCGGCGGCAAGTGTTGTCGCAGTCATACTTATCGAAGAAACAAATGCCGCATGTATAGTACTGTATGCGGTTGCTGCATTGTTTTTGGCGTACGCGGTGTATGCCGTCGTAAGAACGGCTCCGGATGGTGCTCGGCGCGTTGCCGGCCGTTTGCGTGAAAATAAAGTGACCGGAGCGTTGATCGGCGACTATGGCAAAAGAACGGTTGCGCTTGCCGTATTGTCGCTTGTCGTGAATGTAGCGTTTGCCGCAATGAATTGGGTAAATGCCGTGATAAACGATGCTATATGGTACAGGGCGATAACCGGGTATTATGTGGTGTTGATAATAATACGCGTCGTGGTAGTAGTGGCAGGATCCGTATCAAAAAAGAAGTATCGTAGCGAAGATGTCTCGTCATACCGTGCCGGGCTTAAGGTTTATCTTGTGTGCGGAGCAATGCTTTCCGTTCTTGAAGTCGCGATCATCGTCGCGATAATTCAGATGGTGGCAAGCAAACGCCCTATTGAAGGTGATGGCATATATGCGATAATAACTGCGGCATATGCATTTTATAAGGCGATAATGGCTGCGGTCAATTTCGTAAAGGCACGGCGGTACGGCGATCCGATAGTGCAGTCATTGCGTAATATAAATATAGCCGACGCGTGGATATCGATAGTATCGTTGACTGTCATGATGATCGCCGTATTCGGTGACGGCGATGCGGATGATCCTTCCATGAAAGCGGTCAAGGCTTTTGTCGGATTCGGCGCTGTCGCGATAGTCACTGCTATGTCTTTGATCATGGTCATAAAAGCAGTAAAACGACTTAGGATAAAAGAAGCGGACAGACACGAGCTGCGGAAAGACGAGTGCGACATATGCGAGGAGGAATAATGGATATCCGATCGTTCAAATGGACAAGAACGCCTAAAAGTTTTCGCTTAGGCAACGATACGGCGGAAATAGTAACGCTGCCTTATACCGATCTTTGGCAACGGACTTATTATAAGTTCCGCAACGATAACGCTCCCGTTTTGCAGACGGAAACGGATAAAAAATATTTCAGTTTCACGGTAAAGACGGATTTTTCGGACAGCCGCCATAGGTTCGATCAATGCGGCGTCGTGATGTACCTGGGCAGTGAGAACTGGCTCAAAGCGTCAGTGGAATACGAAAACGAGCAGTTCGCTCATCTCGGCAGCGTCGTGACAGATCACGGCTATTCCGATTGGGCAACGAACGGAGATACCCGCGGGCGTGAAAACGATGTGGTATCGCCTGAGCAGACGGGAGGACGATTATTGCCTGGAATGCTCACATGACGGTGTGAGATTTTCACAGATGCGTATCTGCCACATGTCCGAGGGAGGCGGGCGCATATCGTTCGGCATATATGCGTGTTCGCCCGAAGATTCCTCATTCCGCGCCGTATTTTCGGATTTCTCTTTCGGCGAGTGCATGTGGAAAGCGCATGACGGGCAGCAACCCGACCCCGAATAAAAAACGGCTCCGTGACAATGGCGTCTGCGGAGCCGAAATTTATATGATAGCGTTGACGTCCGGCAGTATGAGATCGGGAACGTCCGGGAAATTTTTCATGGACTCCGTTGTCGTTTCACCGCTGAGAACGAGCACGGTGTGCATGCCGCAGTTATTGCCGAAGCGTATGTCGGTATGCATGCGGTCTCCGACCATGCACATGCGCGATCGGGGGACGGAGAGCCGCCGCTCCATACATTCGCCCATGACGGTGCCGGGTTTACCGATAACGATATCGGGACGCCTTCCAGACGAGGTGAAGAACAGTTCTATGAACGAGCCTACGTCGGGCATGGATACGCCTGCCGTAGGGCAGACCGCATCGGGATGAGTAGCAATATAATACGCGCCTTTTGCGAGGAACTCGTTGAAGAGTTTCATTTTGCCGAAATCGAGAGTCGTATCGTAAGCGAGGATGACTATTTCCGGGTCGTCTTCTACAATAGGCACCGTGCGGGAAAATTCCGCTTTTACGGCATCCGTCGCGAGCAGGTACACGCGTTTGCCGCTAAAATGCGCCGCGACGTATTCCGCCGCAGCCATAGCCGAAGTGTAGACGGTATCTCTGCCGTCATAGACGCCGATGCGGGTGAGCTTTTTCAAATATTCGTCTTCGGTCTTAGACGAATTATTCGTAAGATAAACTATGCGCTTATTCATGTCGCGCAGGCATCCGAGCGTATTTCTGACGTCACCGATAAGCGTTTCTCCGAGATATACGGTGCCGTCTAAGTCGAACAGAAAAACGTCGGTGTTTTTAAGCAGAGTTTCTTTTGTCATGGCGATCTCCTTTCAGTGTTTGCTCAATTTTCCGTAATCATAACCGGCGAAGTATGAGGAAGCGTCCTCGCTGCCGTCGGGCTCGTCCACCGTGATATTCTTCAGTCTTACGGCGTCTATCAGAAAGCGCTCTTCGAAGAAAAATCTGTTACGGTTGGCGCGCATGTATATCAGCGCTTCGTCCACGGCGATGATGTCGGTGTCGCGTTCGGCGAAAGTGCCGAAAGCGAAGTATTCGCCGAGGTCGAACCAATATTTCGCGCCTATACGCATTTCGTCAAGGGGTATCATGTCTGAAGTATACCACATCTCGGCGGCGGGCGGCAAGCGCATTTACGGCGTTTGATAAATTTGGCTCTATTTCCGCATGTCCGTTTGACTTTTGTCCGCCGCGGGAGTAAAATATATAAAAAGACGGGAAACGCAAATGCGTTTCCCGTCGTGGCAGGGGATGAGAGAATCGAACTCCCACCAAAGGTTTTGGAGACCCTTGTCATACCATTTGACCAATCCCCTTCGGATCGTGCCGAAAATCATTATATTATATATCGGAAAATTTGTCAAATAAAATAGCGGAGTAAAATCAAATTATGAAAAGAGTTAATGTGGGCTTTATAGGTTACGGCAATATGGCGAAAGCCATAGCGGCTTCTTTTTCGTCCTGCGGCAAGACGGACGGTATTCGCGCATACGACGTCAGTCCTTCGGCTCCCGACGGCAATGCGGAAATGTGCGCTTCCGCGTCGGAGCTGGTAAGTCGCAGCGATGTGGTATTTCTTTCCGTTAAACCGCAGTCGGCGGCGGACGCTCTCTCGGGACTCGATTTTTCCGGCAAGATCGTCGTTTCGATAATGGCGGGAACGAATATAGCCAAATTGCGTTCGCTGTGCAAAGGCGCGGAGAAGATCGTACGCGTCATGCCCAATCTCTGCGCGAGAGTGGGGAAGTCCGTTAACGCATATTGCCCCGTGGGTCTGGACGAGGAAGAAACGAAGCTTGCCGAGGATCTGCTTTCGTGCTTCGGCCTTGCGGAGAAGTTCGACGAATCGTATTTCGACGTCATTACGGGGCTTACGGGCAGCTCTCCCGCATATACGTTCAGGTATGCTCGTGCGCTCACCGAATGCGGCGTGAGAAACGGTATGACGTTCGAGCAGGCGCGCGATATGTCTCTCTATTGCGTATCCGCGTGCATGGACATGCTTTCTTCCGCTTCTTCGCTGGACGAGATGCAGACCATGATAAACAACGTGTGCAGCAAGGGCGGTACGACGATAGAGGGCATTTATGCGCTCGATAAAGGCAATTTCGACGAACTTGTGATAAGCGCGGTGAACGCCGCCATATCGCGCAGCAGAGAGCTTTCTTCGGGCAAATGATATGAAAGAAGTCATATTGTATACCGACGGAGCGTGCAGCGGTAATCCCGGCGTGGGCGGCTGGGGCGCCATCCTGATGTACGGCGACGCGCGGCTTGAAATGAGCGGAGGCGCCGCTTATACGACGAACAACAAAATGGAGCTTACGGGCGTCATAGAGGGGCTCAAAAGGCTCAAAGAACCCTGCATCGTTCACGTGTACAGCGATTCGGCTTATGTCGTCAACGCGTTCCTGCAAAACTGGATCGCGGGTTGGGAACGCAGAGAGTGGAAAAACGTCAAAAATCCCGAGCTGTGGCACGAACTCATCGCTCTCACCAAAATGCATAAAGTGACGTTCCATAAGGTCAAAGGTCACTCGGATAACGAATACAACAACCGTTGCGACGAGCTTGCCCGCGGAGAGATAGTCAAGTCGCAGGATAAACGTGATAAAACATCTTCGGACGGGATAAAATAATACAAACGGATGAAGCGCGAAAATACGGACAACTTTACCTTATTCCGCAAGATAATAGTGATCGCGGCGGTGGTAGTGGCGATAGTCGCCGCCGCCGTATGTATTTTCGACGCGTTCGGATTGTGGGATAAATTGCGCGACGTAGAAGCGCTTGCCGATTGGATAAACTCCAAGGGGCATTGGGCGGTTCTCGTTTATGCGGCGTTCGTATTGTGCTCGGTGGTGTTCCTGCCCGTACCGTCTACCGTAATGAATTATCTGGCGACGGTACTGTTCGACAATGCCTGGGTGACGTTTCTCGTCACTACGGCGGCAACGCTCGTCGGCTCTTTCATATGCTATGCGCTCGGCAGAGTTTTCGGAAAGCGCGTAGTGATATGGCTCGCAGGCAGAGAGAAAACGGAGAAATATTCGCGTATCATAACGGAGAACGGCAGATCGCTTTTTGTGATAATGCTGCTTCTGCCGTTTTTCCCCGACGACGTTATCTGCCTGATCGCTGGCGCGGCGAGCATGAGTCTGCCGTTCTTTTCGGTGTCCGTAGTGCTTGCGCGCCCCGTGATGATCGCGCTCGTCACGTTTCTCGGTAAGAGCGCCACCGAAGCATGGAGCAGCTGGGGCATTCCGGTCGCCGTAGCCGTGGTGGTCGTTGTGGTCGCGACGACGATACTCCTCATGATATTTAAGATAAGAAAGAAAAAGCGCCGTACTTCGGCGGCGGGAAGCGGAGCCGAAAGCAAAAACGGCGGGGATAAAGCAGATAATAAAGACGAATAAAAAACATATCGGGCTGCGACCGCAGCCCGATATGTTTTTTTTATCCTTCTACATTGAAGCGTTTGGTATCGTATAACGTCTGGAAGATTATGGGACTGAGCGGGATGTTCGTGCTCATGAGCGCCGGCGTGATAAGGCTGAACGCGTATTCCGCGTCGAAGGCTATATCCATGAACAGCACGACGTTCGCCGCATATATCAGCACGAGCATGAGCGCCATGACCGCAAGCCTGAACAGTACCGAATTCTTCATCGAGAAGTCGTAACGCTTGCGCTTGTACGGGTCTATCATGTTTGCGACCACCGCGTATATCGGCAGTATCGCGGCACCGGTTATCGAGAGCACGAGCGTGAGCACTTCGTATTTTATCTCGACGCCTACCGCAAATTTGATGATGAGATAGGGTATTATGATCTCGGCAGCCATCAGCAGGAACAGTATGCCGTACTTGTACAGCAGGAGTTTGTTCGAGTAGTACTGATATGCGCTGTTGTATTCCTTATCGGCGCTGCTGCTGTGCGTGCGGATGCGTATCTCGTCGCCCATACTGCGGACAGCCGTGAGCAGATTGGAAAAGTCCGCCTGAGTGCCCGTCGATACGCCGTAAGACCTCGTGTCCGCGCTTTCCGGATCGGTAGCCGCGACATAGTTGCTTTCGGGAGCGGGGGAGTAGCTGTCGTCGTCGTAATAGGGGAACATCTCGTTGCCGTCGTATTCGCCGCGGAGCAGATCGCGTATCACGTTTCTGTAACCGCGCTGTATTATCATTTCGCGGCGGGCGTCTTCGGCGATGTCTCCGTCATCGTAGGGGCGGAATACCGTGCCGTCGTCCGTCTGCTCGTCTTCGACCGCTTCTTCCGCGGCGCCCGCGGACGCGGTGGACGTCTCTTCGCCTGACATGGTCACGGTGGCGCTTTCGCCGTCGGCATACGTGTCGCTTGACGAGTAGTATTCGGTGCCTGTCTCGGCAGAAGAACTTTCCGCCGTTTCCGATATTTCCGTGTATGTATCGGTAGCCGAAGGTTCGTCAAATACGTCTATCTCTTCGCCTTCGTAAGTTTCGTCTTCGTCTTCGCCGTCGTAATCGCGGAAATAATCGGACGAGGAATAAACGCCTTCGTACAGTTCGTCGCTCGGTTCGACCGTCGCGTCGCGCCGAGGTTCGTCCGTAGTGAGCCTGTCCGCATAGCTGACGCCGAGAAGCCTGTCGCGATCCGCTTCGTCCTCTTCTTCCGTGCGGCTGTCGGCGAGCAGGCGCTCGCTTTCCGCTTCCGCGAGGATGTCGTTATACAGCCGTTCGGAAAGTTCGTCGTGCGCCGATCCGTCGGCGGTCTCTTCCGTCGGCTCGTCCGCAGCAACGTTCGCCGTTTGTTCTTCGTCGGCGTCGCTCGTTTCGTCGGCCGCCGGAACATCCGTTTTCGCGGTCTCTTCTTCCTCGATTTCTTCGGTTTCTTCCGCGGTCTCGGCGGTGACCGTTTCTTCGGCTGTCGTTTGCTCGTCCGCGGCGGCAGGGGAGAGTTCCTCTTCGTCGCTGTCGTCGCCTTCCTTCACGGCGTTTGCCGGAGCTTCTTCGCCCTCGGGAACAAGAACGTACGGACGAACGGGGGAGCCCGAGGATGAGATGAGCATATCTATCACACCGCGTGAATGCTCCCATTCGTCTTTGTTTTTCAGGAAAAGTTCTTTTCCCATCTCGGTAAGAGAGTAATAAGTACGACGGCCGCCTCCCGATTCGGTGCCCCAGTATTTGTAAATGAATCCCTGAGTCTCCAGCCTTTTCAGACAGCTGTAAAGAGTAGGCTGCTTAAGAGTATACTGCCCGCCGCTTTTCTTTTCTATTTCGCCGAGGATATCATACCCGTAGCGGTCGCCTTCACGGAGAACGCTAAGGATTATGGTATCTATATGGCCGCGAATAAGATCGCTGTTAATAGAATTAAGCATAAATATATTCTACCACACATAGTAGTTTTTGTCAATGATAATTCGGAATACAAATGCAAGTCGCGCCGCGCTTTATGGCGAAAATCCGTGACATGCCCGTCATTGAAACGGTATAGCCGAAAAATCGTGAAGATCGCACAAAATCATTGACTTATCGATCGCAAAGAACTATAATCGGTTTATGAGTGACGGTTATACGATACAGCGCAGTGCAAGGCGCACGATATCCATAGTGGTCAAAGACGGGGCGGTCATCGTCAAGGTGCCGAACGAGTATGACAGCTCACCGCGTTTAAGGCAGTATGTGGAGGATTTTCTGCGCCGGAAAAGCGGCTGGATAGAGAGAAAACTTACGGAGACCGCGCGTAACAGGGAAGAGCTTCTTCCCGGACTCGGCGGAAATGCCGTATATCTGTTTGGCTATCCGGTGGAAGTGCTGTACGATCCCGCGATGCGCGCGACGCGCTTCGACGGGAGGACGCTGCGGTTGCCCGTGGCGCACGACGATGCCGGCAAACGTCTTATCCTGGCGCGCTGGTATAAAAAAATCGCGAAAAAAGAACTGTCATCCCGCTTGCGCCGCATGGCGGACACGACGGGGTATACTTACGCTTCGTTCGCACTGTCGTCAGCGAAAGGAAAGTGGGGCAGTTGTGCCGACGACGGCGTGATACGATTGAACTATCGTTTGGCGGCGCTGCCGGAGCGCCTGATCGACTATGTTATCCTGCACGAGCTGTGCCACACGGCAGAGATGAACCACTCGGAAAAATTCTGGAAACGCGTCGGATATTTTATGCCGGATTGTAAGGCGCGCCGTAAGGAACTCGACAGGTATCGGTTCGTTATGGAACTGATATAATATGTGTAAAAATCGTGGTTCGGATAATTTTTACGCGTAAAAATGCGCGGGGAGAGCAAAAGGGCATATATATAAACTATTCGCAAAAGTCAGCTTTTGCGAATAGTTGGTGCAAAATTTTGATGCCGGAGGGGATCTGCCGCTATTTTCATCCTTATAATTGAAATTTTGCGGCATGCTTTTTTGCGGACGCGTTGTACAACGGCGTTATATGCTGCGCCTTGATTTTGGCGCACAATTGCGCGGCGTCCTGTCGTGCGGTTGTATGTACGATGACCGAACGCGTGAGCGCGCGTAGCGTACAGAGCGCGCTAAGCGGCACGAGACGATGCTTGCAAAATTCTTGCGCCGTTTACTATACAAATGTGTGGGTTTTGCCCTATCTTTCGTCATATAAGAATGTTTCAAAATTTATACAAATTTTTCATAGTACTATGTCTGTAATAGTATATATATTTATATTTTCGCTCTTGACAAAGAGCGTGCGGTCTGCTATACTTTATTTATGAGCGATTATTTCAAACAACGCGACGATAAAAATCTCGAGAAAATAGACAGATTGCTTGCCGAAATGCCCGAATTTGTGGGACAGTTCATCGTAGGCATATCTTCGCAGACTTCCGTTCTGACGCGCCTCAATTATGTGACGGACATCGGCATATTTTTCTCCTACCTTATAAAGTATAAATATCCCGGAAAAACGATGGCGGAGCTTTCTGCTAACGATATCGAGTGCCTTGCTCCGCACGATATAGAGCGTTATATTGACGGGCTGTCGTCGTATGTGCTGGGCGGAAAACGCCTTTCCTGCGGAGAAAAAGCCAAGGAGCGCAAGCTGTCGTCGCTCAGATCGCTGTATAAATATCTCTATAAAAAAGAGATCATAAGCTCCAACGTAACGCTCAAAGTGGATATGCCTAAGCTTCACGATAAGCCGATAGTCCGTCTCGAGCCTGACGAAGTCGGTCGGCTCATAGATACCGTCGCTTGCGGCGATATGCTGACCGAGCGCGAGAAGTCGTATAATTCCGTGACCAAGGAACGCGACATGGCGATAATGTACGTTTTTCTCGGAACGGGCATCCGAGTCAGCGAGCTTGTCGGACTTAACCGCAACGATATAGATTTTGAAAATTCGTCGTTTGTCGTTACGCGTAAGGGCGGCAATCGCAGCATACTTTACATGCCTGTCGAAACGCTGGACGCATTGCGTACCTACGTCGATTGGCTGGATGAGCAGATCGCAAACAATACCGAGTTTGCGGCAAAGATCAAAGATCCCGACGCATTGTTTTATTCGTTGCAGGGTACGCGTATAGGCGTGCGTACGGTCGAGAAGCTCGTAAAAAAATATGCCTCCCCCGCCGCGCCTCTCAAAAAAATAACGCCGCATAAGCTGCGCAGTACATACGCCACCAATCTTTACCGCGAGACCGAGGATATTTACGTGGTAGCCGACGTGCTCGGACACTCGGATGTGAATACCACCAAGAAGCATTATGCGCAGATGAGCGAAGAACATAAAAAACATGCCGCGGAAGTCACACGCATTGCCGACCGCGACGGAAATTAGTTATTATTTAATTATATAATATCCGTTATTATAACAAAAAGCCGTCGCAATGATAGTCTTGCGACGGCTTTGATGAACTTATTTATCGTCTTTTTTGGAGTTATCCGCCATGACAGCGAGTATCACGGCGATAGTCGCCAGAAGTACGGCTATTATGATGAGCGTTACCACAGCGAGCACCATGAATGCCGTCATGTCCGTGCCATTACCGAGGGCAGTCAGAGCTATTATCAGCGTTACGAGCATGGCGGACGCGCATACGATTATTACGGCTATTGCGATTTTTCTCATTATCTCCCTCCGTTTGCGTATATCATATTCAGTTTAGCACGTCCCGACGTCGCTGTCAAGCCGTTATTGCGTAAAAATTTTAGAACATATGATTGACAAATCTTCTGAAATATCGTATACTGAATATAAATAAAGATCCATGAAGGGAGGGCTCGCGCTATGGCGGAGGCGCTCAAAGGCACTACTAAAAAAGTGTATGAATACATAGTGGAATATTCGGACGAGCACGGTTATCAGCCGTCTCTGCGCGAGATCGCCGAAGTAACGGGTATCAAATCCGCTTCCACGATATTTTATCATATCGGCAAGCTCGAGCGGCTCGGGCTCGTCAAAAAGAGCGCGCTCAAAAACCGCGCTATCGAAGTTACGGGAAGAAAAGAACGTCCGCAGCCGACAGAAGAGCATACTCATCTTCGCAGTATCCCTGTGCTCGGGCGAGTTGCCGCGGGAACTCCCGTGCTTGCGGTGGAAAATATTTCGGATAGCATCGAAGTTTCCGACGATCTTTTCCGCGGCAGTTCCCTCTTTTTCCTGCGCGTCAAGGGCGACAGTATGATAGATGCGGGCATACTCGAAGGAGATCTTATAGCCGTAAACAAACAGGAAAGCGCAAATAACGGCGATATCGTCGTCGCTATGCTCGAGGACGAAGTTACGGTCAAGCGTTTTTACCGTGAGGCGGACGCGATCCGCTTGCAGCCGGAAAACGAGAAATACGAGCCTATCGTCGGGCGGGACATATCCGTTGTCGGAAAGGTCGTCGGGCTGATAAGGAGCGCGATGTGATAAATCTCACCTGCCTGTGTCTCGGATCGGAAACCACTCTTTATCTGAAGGATCGCGTGATCTACGGCAGATATGAGTCTGCGAGCTGGGGCGTGATCACAATGACGGATAACATCGTCGCATATACCGACGGAGATCTTATAGAAAATACCGACGTCGAACAGATAAATATCGCCGATGTCGTTGCCGTCGGGAATACGGGCACACGCCGCCATCGCCGACGCAACGAACTTTGCTGGCAGTTGGATATTCTCGATTACGAGATAAATTTCGAAAATAAGTTCAGAAGTTTCAGGTAACGCATTACGGAAGCCGCAGATATATCTGCGGCTTTCCGTCCGTTTTGACGGTCTATCGGGCGTTAAGCGAGATCAGACAACGTTTAAGCGCTATTTTTGCATGCTCGTAAGTCATGCCGCCCTGGATGTACAGCGAATACGGCGGGCGCACGGGCGCGTCTGCGCTGAGCTCGATGGACGACCCCTGTACGAAGCTGCCCGACGCCATTATCACTTCGTCGTCATAGCCCGGCATCGCCCACGGGTCGGGGCGCGCGTTTGCGTCTATCGGCGACGCAGCCTGCACCGCGCGGCAGAATGCGAGCATTTTATCCTTATCTCCGAAGTCGACCACTCTTACGATATCTCCGCTCGCGTCGTCGGCAGCCGGGTATACGCCGTATCCGAGAGCTTCCAGCGCTCCGGCAAAGAGCAGTCCGCCTTTTCTCGCTTGGGCGACGATGTGCGGCGCAAGGAAAAGCCCCTGAAAGAAATTCCTGTAGGTATGCTCGTAGGAGCCTATTTCCGTGCCCACGCCGGGCGCGGTGAGCCGCATGCCGATCTTATCTATGAGTTCTTGTTTACCTGCGATATAGCCGCCCGTGGGGGCGATCGCGCCTCCCGGATTTTTTATGAGCGAACCCATGACTATATCCGCGCCTACGTCGGTGGGCTCTTCCCTTTCCACGAATTCGCCGTAGCAGTTGTCCACCGCGACGGGGGCGTCGGTAAATCGCCGCACGAACGAGACGATATCTGCGATCTCTGCGACGGAAAAAGCCTTACGGCGTTCGTAGCCGGGGCTGCGCTGGATATATACGAGCGCGTATTTTTCTTCCGAGAGCATCGCCGCGATGCGTGCTTTGTCGAATCCTTCGGGCGAGCGCTCGGCGATGTCGAATCCTATACCGAAATCGTGCAGAGAACCGTTCTCTTCGCCGAATATCACGCCGCGCAGCGTGTCATACGGCATTCCCGAGAGCGACAGCGCTTTTTGCCCCGGGCGGAGCAGTCCGAACAGCGCGCAGGCTATCGTGTGCGTGCCCGAAGCGAAGTGAGGCGAGGCTATGGCGGCTTCGGTGTGCATTATCCCGGCAAACAACTGACCGAGTTTTTCCCTGCCCATGTCGTCGTAACCGTAACCGGTCGTCGGAGCGAAATGCCCCGCCGAGATACGGCAATTTATGAATGCGTCGAGTACCTTTTCCTGGTTGTAAAGAGCGACGGCGTCCGCCTCGGCGAAGCGTTCCGCATATTTGTTTTCGGTGTCTTTTATCAGTTTATCTATATCCATTCGGTCATCCTTTCATGAATCGCGCTATGCGATCGTTTGCTTCCCTTTCGTCCCAATCATAAAGCACGACTTTATCCTTCCATTGCAGCCACTTGAAAAATGTCTGCTGCTTTTTTATCAGTTTATGATACGACGCGCGCATATCAGCTTTGATCTCATCGTCGCTCTTGCCGAGGCGTATGCCTGCGACGGCTTCTTTGTAACCTACCGTATCCATGCACTTATATCCGAAGTATCGGGCAAGACCGCGTACTTCTTTCATGAATCCTGCGGAGAACATTCCTTCGATGCGCTTTGCCGCGCGTTCGTCCAGCTTTGCTCTGTCGGCGTCCATGACGACGAGGACGGCGTCGTAAGCGTCGTGATATACGGTCGTCGAGTCTTCCGCGTCGCGTTGCGGCGAAAGGTACAGCTCGAGCTGCCTGATCACCCTGACCGTGTCGTTCGGATGGAGCAGCGTATCCTTATCGAGCTGTAAAAGCATATCGTAAAGATATCCTTTCCCGAATTTTTTTTCCAGACCTTCTAACCTGCGGCGCAGTTCGTAATTCGGTCCCGCGCCTCCGCAGTTATATCCGTGCAGCAGCGCATTGATGTAGAAACCCGTTCCGCCTACGATCACCGGCATTTTTCCGCGTGATATTATGTCTGTAATAGTACGCTTTGCTTCTTTTAAGTACAGCGCGACCGAATATCTTTCCACGTACGGTTCGAGTATATCCATAAGGTGGTGCGGTACGCCTTTCATCTCCTCTTCGGTCAGTTTACCCGAGCCGATATCGAGATATTTGTAAAGCTGAACGGAATCCGCGTTGACTATCTCTCCGTCATATTTCAGCGCGATATTGACCGCATAATCGGATTTGCCCACGCACGTGGGACCGCCGATAACTATTATGCGTTCTTTGTTCAGACTATCCGCTTGAACCATTTTTCGATCTCCGTCTTTTTTATGCGCACGGCGATCGGTCTGCCGTGCGGGCAGAACAATTCGATGCGTCTTTCGCAGATATCGCGGATGAGGAGCTTTGCGTCGTCGTCCGTTATATCCGTTTCTCCTTTGATCGCCGCTTTGCATGCGCTCTGCATAAGGGAATTTTTCAGGAGCGCGGATTTGCCGAAACTTCCGCGTTTGAGAAGTTCGGTCATGTCGGATACGAATCCCGAAAGATCCATATCGCTCAGAGCCAGCGGCACGGATGACAGCGAATAACTGTTCCCCGACAAACGCTCGAGAGTAAAGCCGATGGATCTTATCTCGCTTAAATGCGAGTCGATAAGCTCCGCTTCGGAATAGCTCACGTCGAATATGTACGGCAGAAGCAGATCCTGTACGGTATTTCTGCCGGCTTCCACCGCTTTGACGAGATCGTCGTACAGCATGCGCTCGTGTGCGGCATGCTGATCGATAAGTATCACTTCGTCGTGACTTTCGAGCAAAAGGTATGTATTGAACAGCTTTCCGCAATAGCGGTGCCGGGAGATGTCCGTATAGCTGTCCCTTTCTTTTTCGGTATCCGAAAGAATGTCTTTGAGCAGTGAATATTGCGACGGCTTCTCTTTTTCGCGCGTTACTTCGGCGAACGTTTGGCTTTGCTCGTTTTTGAGAGGCGCGCGGTACTCGCGTTCTGACGTCGGCACGAACATCGATCTTACGGGCATCACTACGCTGCTTTTTGTTTCGTCCGCGTTTTCGCGCACGTCGGCGAAAGGCGTTTCGCCCGTCAGCGCTATTTCACCCGCTCCGATGGAGTCGTCGGCAGCAAAACGCAGTGTATCCGTTCCGAATGTTTTTTCGTCCGCGGGGATCTCGCGCTCTATCAGTTTAGGCTCCGAGCTCGTGCGTGCGAGCGACTCGTTTATCGCTTTGGACAGCAGTCTTTTTATCTCGCCGAGATCGATGAATTTGACTTCCATTTTGCTCGGATGGACGTTGATATCCACCATATCCGGCGGGACATTGATGAATATCGCATACGCCGGATACTGCCTTTTCATGAGGAGGTGCGAGCAGCAGTTGTATATCCAGAACGATATGTCGCCGTTCACGACATACCTGCCGTTCACGATGAGCGTCTGGTACGAACGGTTGTGTTTGGAAAACGCCGGCTTGCTTATATATCCGTATACCTCGGAGCCGGGAACGCTTGCGTGGATATAGTCGTACTCTTTAAGCACGTTTTCCCCGAGAGCCGCAAATGCCGCCTCTTCCAGCCCTTTTCCTTCGGAGCGATATATCTCCTTGTCTTCCGTAGTGAGAGAGATCGCCACGTTGTGATTTGCGAGAATGAAACGCTGGACGAGCGAAGCGATCTCGCCTTCCTCGCTGCGGGCGGAACGGAGGAATTTCAGGCGGGCGGGCACGTTCGCGAATAAGTCGGATACGATCACCGTCGTGCCGCACGGCGCGCCGACGACGGTTTCTTCGAGTACCTTGCCGTTTTCGATGACTATCCGTCCGCCCGTTTCGTCTTCTTTTCGGCGGGAAGTCAGTGAAACGTGCGCGACTGAAGCTATGCTCGGCAGGGCTTCGCCGCGAAAACCGAGCGTGGAAATGGCGTCTAGGTCGGACAGGTCTTTTATCTTGCTCGTGGCGTGCGGCATGAATGCCGTTTTAAGGTCGGAATATTCTATGCCGCAGCCGTTGTCCGCCACTTTGATATATCTGCCGCCGTCTTTTACCGTGATGTCTATGCTCGTGGCGCCGCTGTCTACGCTGTTTTCCACGAGCTCTTTGACGACGGACGCCGGTTTGTCCACTACTTCGCCGGCGGCTATGCGGTTGAACACTTCCTGACCGAGTACGTTTATCTTACTCATTTTTCTTCCGCCTTCTCTTTAAGATCCGCGAGTATGTCGTAAGCGCTGCGCGGGCTGATATCGTCCATATCGAGATCGCGCAATATCTTTATGATCTCGCCAGAACCGTTGGTATTGAATATCGAAAGCTGCTGATAAGGGCTGGCGTCCTGCCTTGCGATATTCAGTTTGTCCAGCTGTTTGAGGTGCTGTTTCGCTCTGTCGACGACTTCTTTCGGCAGCCCCGAAAGTCCCGCGACTTCTATGCCGAAACTGCGGTTCGCGCTGCCGCGCAACAGCTTGCGCATGAACACTATATTTCCGCCGAGTTCCTTGACCGTCATTTTATAGTTCTTTACGCCTTCTATCGTGCCTTCGATATCCGTAAGTTCGTGATAGTGCGTGGAAAACAGCGTTTTGGCTTTGAATTTCTGCGATATATATTCGATTATCGCCCAGGCGATACTGAGTCCGTCGTATGTGGATGTTCCCCTGCCCACTTCGTCGAGAAGTATGAGGCTGCGGTCGGTGGCATTGCCGAGTATATAAGATACTTCGCTCATTTCCACCATGAACGTGCTTCTGCCCGTATGCAGATCGTCGCTTGCTCCCACGCGTGTGAATACTCTGTCGGTAATGCAGAGCTCGGCGCTGTCTGCCGGGACGAAGGATCCCGCCTGTGCGAGTATGACGATGAGCGCCACCTGCCGCATGTATATGCTCTTTCCTGCCATGTTGGGTCCGGTGATTATCATCGTGCGGCTGTCGCCGTCGTTAATATAGGTATCGTTGGGAACGAATGCTTCCTGTCCCATGCGTTCCACGATAAGGTGCCTGCCCTCTTTTATTTTTATCTCGTGAGACGCCGCAGAGACAACGGGGCGCACGTACTTGTACTTTGCGGCTACTTCGGCATTGGAGCATATGACGTCCGCTTCGGCTATCGTTCTTGCGGAGGAAAGCAGTCGGTCGCAGTGAGCGGAAAGTGCGGATACGAGCTCGTTATACAGCTTTTGCTCGAGAGCAAGCGCTTTCTCTTCTGCGTGGAGTATCTTATCCTCTATCGTTTTAAGCTCTTCGGTTATGTATCTTTCGGCATTGGCGAGAGTCTGTTTCCGCACATAATCGTACGGCACGTTTTCCGCCTGCGCTTTCGGCACTTCGATGTAGTAGCCGAAGACCGAGTTGTATCCTATGCGGAGGTTCTTTATCTGTGTGCGTTCTTTCTGTTCCGCTTCGATCTTGGCGAGTATGGACTTTGAGTCCGAGGAGACTGCTCGGTATTCGTCGAGCTCTTCGTTGTACCCGCTGCGTATCACGCCGCCGTCTCTGACGAACGTATTCGGCTCGTCCGCTATTGCCGAGCGGATGAGCGCGGCTACGTCGCCTAAGGTATCGAGTGAGGAAGCCAGACCCGAGAGAATGCGCGATCCGCATTTACCGAGGGCGGCTTTGAGCGGAACGAGATTTCCGAGCGATATTGCCAGAGTCACGCATTCTTTGGGCGTTATGCTGCCGTAAGCTATGCGAGCGGCGATACGCTCGATATCCGCGATGCCGGAAAGCGCTTCGCTCGTTTCTGCGCGGAGCAACCTGTCTGCGGTAAGTTCGGCGACGCCGTCCAGCCGGTCGTTTATCGTTCTTTCGTCGGCTGACGGGGCTGCGAGCCTTTTGCCGAGCAGCCGCGCTCCCATGCCCGTTTGAGTCTTGTTTATTGCGGAGTATACCGATCCCTGTTTCTTGCCGTTGCTCGAAACGAGCAGTTCGAGCGTTTTTGCGGCGTTATTGTCTATCAGCATAACGTTGCCTTCGGGTCTTTCGGGTCGGATATAATCGAGTTCGCGTTTTTGCGTCTGCTTTACATAGCGCAGCAATGCGCCGCAAGCTCTGACGCAGACGTCTTCTTCTTTCAGGATGTTCGCGGAATCCTTGCACATCCGCGGTATTATATCGCGGGCTTTTCCGAGATCGAATTCGCTTTCGTCGAGCATGCGGAACTCGCATACGCTGCCGTATTTGACGGCGGAGAGCGAACGGCTCTGCTCTTTCATCCCGGGATTGCATATAATCTCCGCGGGACCTATGCGCAGCAGCAGGTCGTTGAGACGGAGATTTATCTGTGCGTCTATCGTCGCTCTGTTGAATTCTCCCGTCGAAATATCAGCCCAGCAAACGCCCGTTTTACCGTTTTCCAGGCAGAGGGCGAGCAGATAGTTGTTGGAATCCGCGGAGAGCATATCGCTCTCCATCACGGTCCCGGGAGTTATCACGCGGACGATATCGCGCGTTGCGAGACCTTTTGCGGGGATGTTCGTCTGTTCGCATATCGCTACTTTATGCCCGGCATTGACGAGCTTGGCGATATACCCGTCCACCGCGTGGAAAGGTACCCCGCACATGGGGGCGCGCTCTTCCAGTCCGCAGTCTCTTCCCGTGAGCACGAGGTCGAGTTCTTTGCTTGCGATCTTCGCATCCTCGAAGAACATCTCGTAAAAATCCCCGAGGCGGAACATGAGTATGCAGTCACGGTTCTGTTCCTTGATCTCGAGATATTGTTTCATCATCGGCGACAATGCCATTTTATTTCACCGCCTTACCGTAAAGTTTGCTGTTTTTGGACGAGGTCACGAGGACGTCCGCAAATTCTCCGACAGCCGTATCTCCGTCAAAAACTATCACTCTGTCTTCGCTCGTCTTGCCTTTGAGCTTTTTCCCTTCCCTGCCGTCGCAAAGCACGCGACAGGTTTTCCCCACGCATGCGGCTGCGCGGGCGGAAGCTATATCCGCCTGCAGATCTATGAGGCGGGAGATCCTTTCTTTTTTTATTTCTTCGGGTACCTGACCGTCCATCGTCGCCGCGGGCGTGCCCGTGCGTTTGGAGTAGATGAACGTGAAGAGGTTGTTGTATCCGATGCCCTTCACCGCTTTTTCGGTGAGCAGGTGATCCTCTTCCGTTTCGGTGGGGAATCCTACGATGATGTCGCTCGACAATCCCGCGTCCGGCATCAGCTTGCGTATGAACTCTATCTTGTGCATATACGCTGCCATGTCGTATTTCCTGTTCATGAGCGCGAGTATCCTGTCGCTGCCGCTCTGCAGCGGCAGGTGTATGTATTTCGCAAGCCGCGGGCGCTCGGCTATCAGGCGTATGACGTCGTCCGAAAGGTCTTTCGGGTGCGAGGTCATGAATTTTATCCAATGATCGCCGGGGATGAGCGAAAGCTCGTCCAACAGTTTTACGAAATCCGTTTCCCCGTCGTTGTACGAATTCACGTTCTGCCCGAGCAGAGTGATCTCCTTATAGCCGCGCTCGACGAGTTCCGTCACTTCGCGGATTATGTCTGCCGATCTGCGGCTGCGTTCGTGCCCTTTTACATAAGGGACTATGCAGTATGTGCAGAAGTTGTCGCACCCGTACATGATATTTACGAATGCGCTCACTTTGTCCGTGCGCATGGCTGCGTTCACGCCGCAGGGTACGCGTTCGTCCTTGTCGAGGTCAAGTATGAATTTTTCCCCGTTCTTCACCCGCTCGACCATATCGGGCAGCTGCGGGAGTTTGTAAGTCCCCGTGATGACGTTCACGAACGGGCAGCGCTTATGTAATTTTTCCGCGACCGCTCGCTGCTGGGTCATGCAACCGCATACGGCTATGATAAGACCGCGCTTGTTTTCTTTTAGCTTCTTAACGAGCCCGAGGTTTCCGATCACTCTTGTTTCGGCGCCTTCGCGTACGCAGCATGTGTTTAGGATTATGATATCGGCGTCCTCCGCGCGTTCCGCTTTGCCTATGTCTCGGCTCGCAAACGAGGCGTACATCTTTTCCGTTTCGTGTACGTTCATCTGACAGCCGTAAGTTTTTATGTATACGAGTTCCATCCGAATAATTATAGCAGATTTATTTGTTTTACGCAAGCAAACCGCGGGCGCGGAAGCGATACTCCGTATGAAACCGCGCCTCGCTATTTATAATATAAACGATGGAGACCGTCAGAAAGATCATACGGGCGACAGCCCTTGCCGCGCTGTGCTTCGTCGTTGCCGTGTGCGGTACCGTAGCGGTCGTGACTCATCCGCTTACGGGAGCTTTTACGGATGTTTATCGTTCGGGGGCGCTGGAAAAAGCGCTTGCGGTCCGCCGCGTGTACGACGCCGACGGTCGCGAGATATTTGCGGTGAACGGGTACGGCAGATTCGTTTCCGGGACGGGCGGGCTGCCGGAGCATACTCTTAACGCCTTTATCGCCGCCGAGGACGCCCGTTTCTATTCGCATAAGGGTTATGACGTCAGACGGATAGCCGCCGCAGCGGTAAAGGACATCCTTACGGCAAGCGCGAGCGAAGGAGCTTCGACGGTAACTCAGCAGCTGGCGAAAAACCTGTGGCTGGAGCCGGATAAAACGCTTTCGAGAAAGGTAAAAGAGCTTGCGCTCGCGCGCAGGATGGAGAGAGATCTCGATAAGCGCACGATACTCGGGCTGTATCTCGACAACATTTATTACGGTCGCGGCGCGTACGGTATATCCGCCGCCGCACGCAGATACTTCGGTACGGACGCGAGCGAGTTGGATATAGGTCAAAGCGCAATGCTTGCAGGGATCATAAACGATCCTTCGTCCTACGACCCGATAACGCATAACGCCGCAGCCGAAAGACGTAAGCGGCTGGTCCTTTCGCGTATGGTGAAGTGCGGATATATCACCGAGGAAATGCGCGTCGAAGCCGAGGCGGAGACGTCGATATCCGCTCCCGATGTCGCTCGCGGGATATTCGCCTATTATGCTCTCGGCGAGAGTGACGGAGACGCGTACACGGCATATGATCCGTGCGTGCAGGACGTTCTCGAACGCGCGATGACTGCCGCCGTACCTTCGGATAAAGTCACGGTATCCGCGATCGTACTGGACGTTGCCTCCGAAAAACTCGTTGCCGCGGCTGCGAACACTTATGCGGATATTTCGTCGACGCGCCGTCAGGCGGGCAGCGTTGTCAAACCGCTGCTGTGTTACGCGCCCGCACTCGAGAGCGGGCTCATAACTCCCGTCACTCCCCTGCTCGATAAACCGACCGATCACGGCGGATACCATCCGCATAACTACGGCGGGATATACCGCGGCTGGGTAACGGCGACGGAAAGCCTTTGTCTGTCACTCAACGAGCCTGCGGTAAAGCTGCTCGACATGGTGGGTACGGAGTGCGCAAAGTCGTATGCGCGGGAGTTCGGGCTCGAACTGTCCGACGATGATGACGGGCTCGCCCTTGCGCTCGGCTCGAGCCTGCGCGGAGAAAAGCTCATGTCGCTCGCGCGGGCTTACTGCCGCATAGCCCGCGGAGGCGGCGGCGCCGTCGGCAAGGAAACCGCGTATCTCATCACGGAAATGCTCAAAGAATGCGCGGAGCGCGGTACGGCAAAAGCGCTTGCGGGCATTCCGAACGTTGCTGCGAAAACGGGCACCGTGGGAAGCGCGGCGGGAAATTCTGACGCGTATTGTATCGCGTACACTCCGCGCCATGTCATAGCCGTATGGACGGGAGCGGACGGCGGTATGCTGCCTGACGGTATTACGGGAGGCACTCTTCCCGCCGAGATATGCGCGGAAGTGTTCAAATGCCCCGCTATGAGCAGCGGAGCATTCGTTCGACCGGATACGATAGTTGATGTTGAGATAGATGCGGAAGAGCTGCGCACGGCTCATCGCGTGGTTCGTGCCGACGCGGATACGCCGCTGCGCGAGCGTATATGCGCGCCTTTCAGCGTGTATAATATGCCTGGTGGTCGATCGTCCGGAGATATATCACTCGGTGACGGGGATAATTTCCGCATTGTCGACGGCTTCTGAGATAAGTTCTTCGTAGTCTGATATCTTGCTTTCGCTGAGCTCGCTGCGGCGCAGAGTGGGCTTTGTCGCGGGGCTTTCGGGAAGAAAGACCGTGCAGCAGTCTTCATGCGGTTTGATGGACGTTTCGTAAGTGCCTATCGCTTTGGAGCGTTCCACGATCTCGCTTTTATCGAAACCTATCAGCGGACGGAATACCGGAAGGCGTTTTATCACCGAATTGGTTACGGTGATACTTTCGAGCGTCTGGCTCGCTACCTGACCGAGATCTTCGCCGTTGATTATGCAGCCGCAGCCGAATTTTTCCGCAATGCGTTCGGCTATGCGCATCATGGCGCGCCGCACGAGGGTTATCATATAATTGGGTTCGGCGTATTTATGTATCGCTTCCTGTACTTTGGTGAACGGTATGATAACGAGCTGAGTATCACCGGTGAATTTGTGCAGGATACGGGCAAGTTCTATCACTTTTTCCTTTGCTTCGAGGCTCGTGTACGGATACGACCAAAAATGCAGTTCGGTAAGTTTCAGCCCGCGTTTCGCCATCATGTAAGTGGATACCGGACTGTCTATGCCGCCCGAAAGAAGACTGAGCCCTTTTCCCGCGCTGCCGACGGGCATCCCGCCTGCGCACAATACGCTTTCGCCGTAAACATAAGCGGTGGCATGGTCGCGCACGTCGATGAATATGGTGAAGTCGGGCGTGTGCAGATCGACGGTAAGATCGGGATGCAGTTCGAGCATCCTGCCGCCTATCTCGGTGGCAAGCTGTACGGATGTGTACGGCAGCGTTTTATCCGCGCGGCTGGCGGTCACGCGGAAACTTCCTTTGCTTTTGCATATCGATGCGGCGGCTTCGGCTATCCCGTCCGTATCCGCGCCCGTCCGCAGTCCTGCGCTCAGACTGTAAAGTCCGAAAACGGTTTTTAAGCGTGAGACGATCTCGCGCTCGCTTTCTGCGTCGTAATCGCTTACGATGTATCTGCCGTAATAGAATTCGGTGCGGCAGTTAATGCCTTTAAGTTTTTCGATGATGTTGCGTTTGAGTATATTTTCGAAAAACGCGCGGTTTTTGCCCTTTAAGTGTATTTCGCTGTATCTGAGTATTATCACTCTGTCCATTTGTCTTGTTATCTCCTCATGCGCTCGCGCAGATCGTTCGTTACTTTCTCCAGCGTAGCGGCGGCATATTCCGCTTCTTCGCGTGTAGTCGAAGGACAGAAACTTATCCTTACGCTGCCTTCGGCGAACTCCTTCGGTACTCCCATCGCGCCGAGCACTCTGTTCGAGCGCACATGTGTCGAACAAGCCGAACCGAGACCTATGAGAATGCCGTTGTCTTCCATTCCGTGTGCGATTATCTCTCCGCGCAAGCCGAGAAAAGAGAGCGAGAGCACATAGCCGGAAGTATATCCTCCGCCGTTGATCCTGACGTCGCTCCTTCCCGAGAATCTGTCCGTAAATATCTTTGCGACGGAACGGGCGTCGAATGCGCCCGCGGCTTTTTTATATTCCGCGGCGGCTTCGGCGAAGCTTGCGATGCCGCATACGTTTTCGGTGCCCGAACGCCTGTTTCCCTGCTGTCCGCCGCCTACGATGAACGGCGGCATATTGAACCCCTTGCGGATGTAGAGCGCTCCCGTTCCTTTCGGCCCGCCTACTTTGTGCGCACTTACCGAGTAGAGATCGACGCCGAGTTTTTTTACGTCGGTATCGACTTTGCAGAATGCCTGCACTCCGTCCGAGTGTACGGTCGCGCGCGGAGATACCGCTCTTACCGCCGCGGCTATACCGGCGATGTCGTTTACCGTGCCGGTTTCGTTCGAGCAGTGCATCACGGATACGAACGCCGTATTTTCGTCTGTGACCGCGGCGACGCTATCGGGAGTGATATGTCCGTCGGCGTCGGTCGCGGCGAAACGCACTTCGACGCCCTTGCTTTTAAGCCTCATCGCGCATTCGTAAACGGACGCATGCTCGCCCGAACCCACGACGATATTGCCTTTTTTGTTTTTTATCCCGCAGGCAAATGCGTGACAGTTGCTCTCGGTGGCGCACGACGTGAATACTATTTCTTCCGCTTCGGCGCCGAGCAGTCCGGCTATGGTCCCCGCCGCATTCGTTATCGCCCGCCTTACCGACAGCGCGGGAGCGTATCCCGCAGACGGATTGTAAAATTCTTCGCGGGCGAAGCGGAGCATCGTCTGTGCCGCTCTTTCGCTCACTCTCGTGGTCGCGGCATTATCGAGATATATGTAACTCATGATACGTACTCCGGACTTGAACTGAATTCCCTTGCAAAGTCGCCGAACCTGTCTTCCGCGATCGCTTCGCGTATGCGGCTCATGAGCTTTGCGAGATAAGTTATGTTATGCAAGGACAACATCCGTCCTCCGAGTATTTCGTCGCTTTGCACGAGATGCCGCAGGTATGCCTTGGAGAAATTTTTGCAGCAATAGCAATCGCACCTATCGTCGAGCGGCGTGAAGTCTTCGCGATACTTCAGGTTACGTATGTTTATCTTCCCGTGCGAAGTGTAAGCGGTACCGTTGCGCGCGGTGCGCGTGGGAAGGACGCAGTCGAACATATCTATCCCGCGGAGCACTCCTTCCACAAGACAGTCTGGGCTGCCCACGCCCATGAGGTATCTCGGCATGTTTTCGGGGTAGTTCGGGCGCAACACGTCGAGTATATGATACATGGTGGCTTTATCTTCGCCGACGGAAAGTCCGCCTATCGCAATGCCGCATTTGGCGTATTCCTTCGACAGTTCGAGCGAGCGCAGACGGAGATCGTCGAACATGTTTCCCTGTACTATGGGGAAAAGCATCTGATCGCTTCTCTTATGATGCTCGGCGCAGCGTCTGAGCCACCTCGCGGTGAGCTCCATCACGCGCTCCGATTCCTCTCTGCTCGTGCCTGCTTCCGAACAAACATCGAATGCCATGATGATGTCCGCGCCGAGCGCGTTTTCGATGTCTATCGCGCTTTCGGGAGAAAAATGCTGTAGCGAGCCGTCGATATGCGAATTGAAATCCACGCCGTCTTCGCTTATCTTGCGCAGGCGTGCGAGAGAAAAAACCTGGAAGCCGCCGCTATCCGTAAGTATGGGCTTGTTCCAGCCCATGAACTTGTGCAGCCCTCCGGCTTTTTTTACGAGTTCCTCGCCCGGACGGAGATGCAGATGATAAGTGTTGGAAAGTATTATCTGCGCGCCGGAAGCCTCCACCTCTTCGGGAGAAAGCGATTTTACCGTCGCACGGGTCCCGACGGGCATGAACACCGGAGTCATGATCTTACCGTGCGGCGTGGTCAGTTCGCCGATCCTCGCTCCCGTTTGCGCGCATGTGTGTATAGTTCTGTATGAAAAATCCATAAAAGATCCTTGTGCTCTGTTTTGTTTTGACCGAGTCTGTGCGCTGCGGGCGGTCAGAGGAACAGGCAGCAATCGCCGAAACTGAAAAATCTGTAACGCTCTTTTACCGCTTCATTGTATACTTTAAGCGTTTCTTCTCTTCCGCAAAACGCCGAAACTAACATTATGAGGGTGGACTCCGGCAGGTGAAAATTCGTTATGAGCCCGTCGACCGCCTTGAATTTGTACGGCGGATATATGAATATACTCGTTTCGCCGTGAGATGCTTTGAAAGTTCCGTCGTCCGAGACCGCACTTTCAAGTACCCTGACAGACGTAGTACCCACACAAATTATGCGTTTTCCGTCAGATCTTGCTTTGTTCAGCCGTTCTGCGGCGTCTTCCGTGATCTGCCAGAATTCGCTGTGCATCTTATGTTCTTCGATCTTGTCCGTCTGAACGGGTCTGAACGTGCCGAGCCCTACATGAAGGAGCACCTCTATCGTCTCAGTCCCTCTTGCCCGTATTTTGTCGAGCAGTTCGGGAGTAAAATGCAGCCCGGCTGTGGGAGCCGCGCATGAGCCGTTTTCCTTGGCGTACACGGTCTGGTATTCGGAATCGTTTTTAGGTTTTTCGTGTATGTACGGAGGGAGCGGCATCTGCCCTACTTTATCCAGTGCCTCTTCGAACGAGCCGGTAAAGGAAAATCTTACCGTTTTTTCGCCCGCTTCGCCGGATGAGAGCACTTCGCAGCTGAGGCCTTCGCCGAAATCGAAAGTGTCGCCTGTCCTTGCCTTGCGCGCGGGCTTGCAGAGCGTTTTCCATTCGGTGAGATCGAGACGTTTATGCAGGAGAAATTCCACCTTGCATCCCGTTTTCCTGCCGATGCCGTACAGCCGTGCGGGAATGACTTTGGTATTGTTCATCACGAGCACATCGCGGTCGGAGAGGTATTCCGTGATATCGCGGAAAATGCGGTGTTCGATACCGCCCGTTTTTCTGTCGTATACGAGCATCCTTGCCGAATCGCGCGGCTCCGCAGGGCGCTGCGCTATGAGCTCGGGCGGCAGATCGTAATAAAAATCCGATGTTTTCAAATCAGCCTCACTTTTCTTCCGGCGGCGTCAGTCCGAGATGTTCGTATGCGAGAGGCATCGCCATCCTGCCGCGCGGTGTGCGCGAAATGAAGCCGAGCTGTATGAGATACGGCTCGATGACGTCCTCTATCGTGCCGGCGTCTTCGTTGGTCGCCGCCGAAAGCGTATCCAGTCCCACGGGCCGTCCCTTGAATTTCACGGTGAGCGCTTCGAGCACGGTGCGGTCGTTTTCGTCCAAGCCTACCTTGTCCACGCCTATCATGTCGAGTGCCTTGTCCGTTATGTCCAGCGTTATGTTTCCGTCACCGAGCACTTGAGCAAAGTCTCTTACGCGTTTGAGCATGCGGTTGGCGATACGCGGCGTGCCTCGCGAACGCACGGCGAGTTCTTCGCATGCGTCGTCGTCTATATGCACTTTGAGTATTCCCGCAGAGCGTCGTATGATCGTAGCCAGCTCTTCTTTCGAGTATATTTCCAGACGGCATATGACGCCGAAGCGGTCGCGCATGGGACCGGTAAGCATGCCGGTGCGCGTGGTCGCACCCACGAGAGTAAATCTGTTGATGGGTAGCTTTATGGTGCGCGCGCCGGGTCCTTTGCCCTGTACGATATCGAGAGTGAAGTCCTCCATCGCCGAGTACAGCGCTTCTTCCACCGTTTTGTTTATGCGATGGATCTCGTCGATAAACAGTATATCGCCTTCTTCTATGCCCGTGAGTATGGAAACTATATCGAGCATGGAACTGAGTGCGGGACCGCTGACGACTTTGATATCCGCGCCCATTTCGTTTGCTATGATATGCGCTATCGTGGTTTTTCCCAGTCCGGGAGGACCGTACAGTAGAACGTGGTCGAGACACTCTCCGCGCCCTCTCGCCGCGTCGATGTATACAGAAAGGTTTTGTTTTACCTTTTCCTGCCCGATATACTCGGCGAGCGATCTGGGGCGGAGCGTGAGATCGAGCTCGTTGTCCAGTTGTATTTTTGTGCTTGTTATGAATCTTTCTCCGTCCATTCTCATTTACCGCCGATAGCTTTATGTACGATCTGGTTGACCGTCATACCGTCTTTATATGCGGCCGCGACTGCACGTTCGGCGGCATCGGGCTTATATCCGAGCGCGACGAGTACTTCCGCGGCTTCTTTTGCTTCGCCTTCGAGCGTCGTTTGCGCTGCTGCGGGCACGGCGGAAAACTCCGCGCTCATTTTGTCTTTGAGTTCCATGATGATGCGTTCCGCCGTCTTTTTACCGACGCCTTTTATGCTGCTGAGCGCGGCTGCGTTGCCCGACGCGATCGCCGCGCCGAGATCTGCGGGACTCATCCCGCCGAGTATCGCGACCGCGCCCTTGGGACCTATACCGCTGATGTTTATCAGCTTCAGGAAAAGCGCTCTTTCTTCCTTCGTGCAGAATCCGTACAGCCCTATCCCGTTTTCGCTGACCGACATGTATGTGTAAAGAACGGTATCGTTACCGACGGAAATGCGGGATAACGTATACGCCGAAACGGCGACTTCGTAACCTACGCCGCCCGTTTCGATGATCGCAGCCGATTCACTCATGTCCGTTATTCGTCCATTTATGTAAGCGTACATCACTTGACCTCTCTTTCGCTTGCGCCGCTCATGTTTGCGTGGCATATCGCCGCGGCAAGCGCGTCTGCCGCGTCGTCCGGCTTCGGGACGGAAGCGAGATGCAGTACCATTCTTACCATGTATTGCATCTGGTGCTTGTCCGCTCTGCCATTGCCCGTGAGCGCCTGCTTGATCTGCAGCGGAGTATATTCGTAAAGTTTACCGCATCTTTTTACGGCATTAAGGAGTATCACTCCCCTTGCATGAGCCACTTTTATGCCCGTAGTGATATTGGTGTTGAAGAACAATTCTTCAACCGAAACGCAGTCGGGAGCGAATTTGTTCATGATGGAAGTCATCGCTTCGTCGATCATTGCGAGGCGCACGGCTATCATCTCGTCGGGCGGGGTTTTTATCACGCCGTAATCCACCGCGGCAAGCCCTTTATTCGTTTTTTCGACGACCCCGTAACCTATCGTGGCATATCCGGGATCCACTCCCAAAATTATCAAAATACACTCCAAACAGTTGATTATTTATGCAATACGTAGTATAATTATACTCGGTCGTCGGCGGGCAGTCGGAAGCTCTCCGTTCACCGTAATATAATATAATAAAACGCAACGAAAAGTCAAGTGATTGACATTTGAAAGGAGTGCATATGAAAGAGAAGATCGTTCTTGCCTATTCGGGCGGACTGGATACCACGGCTATCATCCCGTGGCTCAAAGAGAATTACGATTACGACGTGATCTGCGCCTGCATCGACTGCGGTCAGGCGGAAGAGCTCGACGGGCTCGAGCAGCGCGCGATATCCACGGGCGCGAGCAAGTGCTATATCGTCAACGTCGTGGACGAGCTTTGCGAAGATTACATCATGCCCTGCGTGAAGGCGGGCGCGGTCTATGAGAATAAATATCTTCTCGGTACATCGATGGCGCGTCCTCTTATCGCGAAAAAACTCGTGGAGATCGCCCGTAAAGAAGGCGCCGTCGCTATCTGCCACGGAGCTACCGGCAAAGGCAACGATCAGATCCGTTTCGAGCTCGGTATCAAGGCGCTCGCTCCCGACCTGAAGATAATCGCCGCGTGGAGAAGCGATAAGTGGAACATGAATTCCCGCGAAGAGGAGATCGAATATTGCCGCAAGCACGGTATACATCTTCCCTTTTCCGCCGATTCTTCTTACAGCCGCGACCGCAACATCTGGCATATAAGTCATGAAGGTCTCGAGCTCGAAGATCCCGCCAACGAGCCCAATTACGAGCATCTTCTCGTTCTCGGCGTGACGCCCGAAAAAGCGCCCGATAAAGAGACGGAAGTCAGCATAACCTTCGAGTCGGGTACGCCCGTTGCGCTCAACGGCAGGAAGATGAAAGTCAGCGAGATCATAACCGAGCTCAACGAGCTCGGCGGTAAAAACGGCATAGGTATCGTGGATATCGTCGAGAACCGCGTCGTCGGCATGAAGTCGCGCGGCGTTTACGAGACTCCCGGCGGCACGATACTCATGGAAGCTCACGACCAGCTCGAAGAACTCATCCTCGACAGAGAGACGATGGAGTACAAGAAGAATATCGGGAACAAGCTCGCTTCCGTAGTATACGAAGGAAAGTGGTTCACCCCCCTCCGCGAAGCGCTTTGCGCGTTCGTGGATTCCACGCAGAAGTATGTCACCGGCGAAGCGAAGATGAAGCTGTATAAAGGCAACATCATCCGCGCGGGTACGACCTCTCCCTACTCTCTCTATAACGAATCTCTGGCAAGCTTTACTACGGGAGATCTGTACGATCACCACGATGCGAGCGGCTTTATCACTCTGTTCGGGCTTTCCAGCAAAGTGCGCGGGCTCAAGATGCAGAGCCTCGAGGGCAAGAATAAGAAATGAAACTCTGGTACGGCAGATTTCAACACGAAGTAAACAAGGCAGCGGACAGTTTCAACAGTTCGCTGTCCTTTGACAAACGCCTGTATCGTTGCGACATCGAGGGCAGTAAAGCGCATTGTACGATGCTCGGAGAGTGCGGTATAATCCCTTCGGATGAAGCCGTGCTCATAGTAAAGACTTTGGATGCGATCCTGGCGGATATCGAAAGCGGAAAATGCGAGATCAAGGATGCCGAGGATATCCATTCCTTTGTGGAGAACGAGCTCGTTTCGCGTATAGGCGCGACGGGCAAAAAGCTCCATACGGGCAGATCGCGCAACGATCAGGTCGCGCTCGATATACGTCTGTATCTCCGTGACGCGGCGGACGATATCGTTTCTCTGCTGAAAAAATTCGCACTCACGCTGACGGATATCGCGGAGAAGAATATCGATACCGTGATGCCTGCGTTCACTCACCTGCAGAAAGCGCAGCCTACGACGCTTGCTCATCACCTTGCCGCATATTCGGAAATGCTTTGCCGCGATATATCCCGCTTCGAGGAAACGAAGGCGCGCACTGACGTAATGCCGCTCGGCAGCGGCGCATGCACGTCCACGCCTTATCCGATAAACAGATACCGCGTTGCCGAGCTGCTCGGCTTCCCTGCCGTGACGCCCAATTCCATGGACGCGGTCAGCGACAGGGATTTCGTGCTCGATTTCCTCTATTCGTGCGCGGTGGCGATGATGCACCTTTCGCGGCTGTCCGAAGAGATAATAATCTGGTCGTCGGACGACTATAAGTACATCGAACTCAGCGACGGTTATTCCACCGGTTCGAGCATCATGCCGCAGAAAAAGAATCCGGACATGAACGAGCTTATCCGCGGCAAAACGGGACGCGTTTACGGCGATCTCACGACGCTTCTTACCGTGATGAAAGGTATCCCGCTCGCTTACGACAAGGATATGCAGGAAGATAAGGAATGTGTTTTTGACGCATACGATACATTGCGTGCCAGCCTTGTCGTGTTTGAAGGACTTATGAAGGAAGCCAAGTTCAACGTTAAGCGCCTGCGCGAGTGTACGGACGGCGGCTTTACGAGCGCGACCGAGTGTGCCGATTATCTCGTGGGAAGAGGCGTTCCCTTCCGAGACGCGCATGCGGTGGTCGGCAAGCTTGTCGTTTATTGCATAGAAAACGGCAAGACTCTGCAATCGCTCTCTTTGGACGAATACCGCAAATTCGGCGATTTCGACGAGGGTATATACGACGCGATATGCGCCGAGACGGCTGTCGGACGAAGAAAAGCTCCGGGTTCGCCTTCCCGCGAAGCCATGACCGACGAGCTGAAAACGCTTCGCAAGAAATTGAAGCAGAATATATGAAACAACAAGCGCCTCGCGGTTTTCGCGGGGCGCTTATCGTATCTTTGCTTTATTTTCCTTTGTCCTTCTTTTTGGCAAGTTCGAGATGCTTGATCGCATTATCGAGGTATGCGCGCATCTTATCGCTGTCGAACATCTCTCGTATCTGTTTTTTGAGTTCTGCGACGTCCTTTTCCGAAAGTATGACGTTATGGCTGGCGTCGTCGTTGACGAGCGGTTTCAGGTCGTACTTGTATCTGTCTGTATTTATGAAGGGCGCGCAGGCTTTGACGAGATCGTCGAGGATGTCGTTGCAGAAGAAGCTGAAGTATTTACCTGCATGTCCGCGGATGATGTGGTCGGCAACGATGATGTTCAGCGAAGCGAGCGTTATTATGATCGTGCTCGTAGTGAAGAGGTCGTTTGCCGAAGGATACATGTTATCACCCGGATGATTGTGGAAGATGATGACTTTGGACGCCTTGCACGCGGAGGCAAGACGATACAGCTTCGGGATGTCTATCGCCGTACTTGAATTGCCGCCGCCGTTTATTTGAGCGAAATTGCGCACTCGTCCGTTGATATCCGTGAATATAGCGCTCACTTGCTCCGTTTTGTGACCGGATGTTACGGACGAATTGTTGCAGTAGCTCATTACGTCCGAATACGTATCGAGCACCGCAGTTTCGTTTTTACTGTCTTTGAGATACGCTTCGGTTATAGGCAGTACGGATTTTATGAGGTAAGCGGCGCGTTCGGGCAGCTCGGGAAAAGCGATGAGCTCTTCTATATCCGCGTCGAACACGGCGGCGAGCGAGCCGAACGAGCGTATCAGTTTATGCGCGAGTTCATTGGTATCCTTGCGCTGAACGCCGTAGAAAAGCAGATATTCGAGCACTTCATGCGGCGAGAAAGTTTTCATGTCGGGATCGGCGAGCAGGCGTTTTCTTACGCGTTCGCGGTGCCCTTCGTGAAAATTGATCTTGTCTTTTCCGTGCTTGTCCATCATTCCTCCGCCTTTACTTGCGGCACTGTCCGTTGCCGGTGACGATGTACTTGAAGCTCGTAAGCTGTTCGGGACCGAGGGGTCCTCTTGCGTGGAGCTTTTGCGTGGATATGCCCAGCTCTGCTCCGAACCCGAATTCAAAACCGTCGGTAAAGCGCGTGGACGCGTTGACGTACACCGCGGCACTGTCCACTTCTCTGCGGAATTTTTCCGCAGCCGCTTCGTCTTTCGTTATAATGACGTCGCTGTGGTGCGTACCGTATTTGTTTATGTGTGCTATCGCTTCTTCCGCGCCCGAAACGAGCTTGCAGGATATCTCGTAGCCGAGGTATTCCCTGCCGTAATCGTCGTCGCCGGCGGGTATCAGCTTATCCGCAAGCGAGGGGCATGCGGACATCGTTTCCGCGCAGGCGTGTATCGTTACGTTCTTATCGAGGAGCGCGCCGAGAAGTACGGGCAGCGCTTCGGACGCGATCTCACGGTCGACGAGCATGCTTTCGAGCGCGTTGCATACGCTGGGGCGCTGCAATTTGCCGTTGAGCAATATATCTTTTGCCATGGAGATATCGCCCGTCTTTTCGAGATACAAATGACAGTTGCCCGCTCCCGTTTCGATGACGGGTATCGTGGCGTTTTTCTTCGTCGTTTGTATGAGGTTGGCAGAGCCTCTCGGCACGAGCACGTCGACGTATTCGTCCGCGTGCATGAAGTCCTCCGCGCCTTTTCTCGTGGTGTCTTCTATGAGCTGTATGAATCCGCTTTCGAAACCGTTCTTTTCAAGCGCGTTCTTCATGGAACGCACGAGTTCGGAATTGGTGACGTACGCGTCTTTGCTGCCTCTGAGGACGACGGCGTTGCCGGTCTTGATGCACAGCGCGGCTACGTCGCAGGTCACGTTGGGGCGGGCTTCGTAAATTATGCCGATCACTCCGAGCGGCGTTGATACGCGGCTGATCTCCAGCCCGGCATGATTGACCCAATGCGCGAGCACTTTGCCGACGGGGTCGTCGAGCGCTATTATCTGGCGTATGCCTTCGGCGATCCCTTTTATGCGTTCATCGGTCAGGCGGAGCCGGTCTATGATATGCGCGGGCAGTTCTTTGCCGCGCTCTATGTCTTCCGCGTTCGCGGCGAGTATGGACGAAGAATCGGCTTCGAGCGCGTCCGCGATAACGGCGAGCATCCTGTTTTTGTCTTCGCTCGAAAGCAGCGCGGGATATGCTACGTTTTCCTTTGCCGCTTTACAGGTCTCCGCTACGGTCTTCATGGATCACTCCTCCTCGTTGTACTCCGCGTTGTGATATACGTTCTGAACGTCGTCGTTGTCTTCGAACGCGTCCAGCATCTTGAGCAGTTTATCGCGGCTCTCGTCATCTAAGAATATCGTGTTCTGCGGGATACGCTGCAGCTCGGCGGATTCGTACTCTATGCCCGCGGCGGCGAGAGCGTCGCGCACGGAGGCAAAATCCGTCGGGCTCGTGACTATCTCGTAGTAGTCCCCGTCCACGTCGAAGTCTTCCGCGCCGGCGTCGAGAGCCGCCATCATCATTTCGTCGTCGTCCATGCCTTCTTTACGCAGAACGGTTATGACGCCCTTGGTGTCGAACATATACGACACGCAACCGCTCGTTCCCAGGCTGCCGCCCGCTTTATCGAAGATGTGTCTGACTTCGCCGCCCGTGCGGTTTTTGTTATCCGTAAGGGCTTCCACGATGACGGCTACGCCGTTCGTACCGTATCCCTCGTAAACTATGCTCTCGTAGTTTATGCTGCCGAGTTCGCCGTTTGCCTTCTGTATGCTCCTCGTGATATTGTCTTTGGGCATGTTGTTTGCTTTGGCTTTATCTATCACCGCGCGGAGCGCCGCATTGGACGAGGGATCGGGACCGCCCGCTTTGACCGCGACGGCTATCTCTCTGCCGATCTTGGTGAAGATCTTGCCTCTTGCCGCGTCGGCTTTGCCCTTAGCCTGCTGTATGTTGTGCCACTTGGAATGTCCTGACATAAATATAGATCTCCTTGGATTATTTTTCGAAAATGCGTTTTCTTATCGTTTCGTACATCATTATCGCGCCGCTGACTGCCGCGTTCAGCGATTCGATATCGCCCGTCATGGGTATGGACGACATAACGTCGCACTGTCCGGCGGCTTCATCCGTGATACCGTCCGCTTCTCCGCCGATGACGATACATACTTTACCGCGAGGCGCGGGCAGTTCGAATAACGACTTGCCCGACATGTCTGCGCCGACTACGGTGCAGCCGTTTTCTTTCAGCCTCACGAGGTCATCGATACCGCCGTCCCGCAAGTTTATCTTGAGCAGCGCAGACATCGTGCTGCGTACCGCTTTGCCCGAGTATGCGTCTGTGCAGCCGCGCAGGAATATGTCGTTGAATCCCGCCGCGCAGGCGGTGCGGATGAGCGTACCGAGGTTTCCGGGATCGCGTATACCGTCAAGAAAGAGTATGAGTTCGCCGATCTCGGCGCGCGGTCTCGGTTTTTCGAGTATCGCGGCGACGCCCTGCGATGTGACGGTCTCGCATACCGACGAGAGCAGTTCGTCCGAAAAGACGACGGCACTCGGGTACTCTTCCGCGCAAGACGGCGAAGCGATCACCGTCCGCACGGACGCGGGCGCATAAGCGAGAGCGTCATCCACCCAGCGTTTGCCTTCGACGACGAACAGCCCCGTTTCGTCGCGGTATTTTTTGTGCGAGAGCGAAGTTATCAGCTTCGCGGTCTTGTTTGCGCGCGATGTTATGATCATATCCTCAAACCAAAAACAGAAGCCAAGCAGCTTCTGTTTTATTCGGCATTATTGCGCAGCCTTGGCTTTTTCGGCGAGCTTCGCGAACGTAGCGCGGTCGGTCACCGCGATATCCGCAAGCACCTTTCTGTTGAGGTCGATACCGCTGGCTTTGAGACCGTGCATGAATTTGCTGTAAGACATACCGTTCAGTCTTGCAGCCGCGTTGATCCTCGCGATCCAAAGTCTGCGGAAATCTCTCTTCTTGCGGCGGCGTCCGATGAACGCGTACATCTGGGACTTCATAACGGCTTCGCGCGCGATCCTGTAGGAGCGCGACTTGGAACCGAAATAGCCCTTAGCGAGCTTCATTATCTTTCTGCGCTTTTTAAGTGCGTTTACGCTTCTCTTGATCCTCATGCGAAATTACCTCCTGCCCTGCAGCATTACTCTGACCGTCTTGGATTCCTCTGCGGAAGCAAGGTACGCTCCCTGACGGAGCTTCATCTTTCTCTTACTGTCTTTCTTGGTCAGAATATGGTTTTTATTCTGATAATTGCGTTTTACTTTGCCGCTCTTGCTGACGCGGAAACGTTTCTTCGCGCCGCTGTGGCTCTTCATTTTAGGCATGTATATTTACCCTCCGTAAAGTTATTTTCAGACTTGTTTTTTGGGAGCTATTATCATGAGTATGTTGCGCCCTTCCGTAGTCGGAGCTTTTTCGATAACGCACACGTCTTCTATTATTGAATAGAAATCGTGCATGACTCCCACGCCCAGCTTGGCATGAGCCTGCTGGCGACCTTTCATTCTTATCGAGACCTCTACCTTATTGCCCGCTACGCAGAATTTTGCGGCGGAGCGAGCCTTTGTTTCGAGGTCGTGCCTGTCGATGGTCATGGAAAGCCAGATCTTCTTCAGCTCGTTCTGCTTCTGATTCTTTTTGGCTTCCTTCTCCTTCTTGGACTTTTCGAATTTGTATTTGCTGTAGTCCATCAGCTTGCACACGGGCGGTTTTGCCTGCGGACTGATCTTGACGAGGTCGAGATTACGTTCGTCAGCGATCCTGTTAGCCGCTTCCGCACTCATGATACCGAGCTGTTCGCCGTCTTCGCCGATAAGCCGTATCTCGCGATCGCGGATCTTTTGATTGATTTCCACCTCGGGCTGTTTGTTTATTATGATCGTGACCTCCGAAAAAGAATGAGCGTGAAAACAGTATCTTCACGCTCATTGCCGACAATAAAACATTTGCTGTTTCGGTTATGATATTGCGTTACCGTTCCGAGCAAGCCCGAACGGTGAGACACGAGATCTGCTTTCAACACGAATATTATATGCGAAACCGTTACGTTTGTCAACCGTTTTTCCCGCATTTTCCGGGAAATTATTTTTCGGGTGTTCCCGCTTTTATCAGTTTTCCAAAGAGAAGGTCTCTATCTCGTTTTTTATCCGTGTAGCGAACTCGTCAAAGGTCATCGTGCCGAGATCCCCCGCTTTTCTCGCTCTGACGGAAACTTTGTCCTCTTCCGCTTCGCGGTCGCCTATTATGAGCATATAAGGGGTCTTTTCGAGCTGTGCTTCTCTTATCTTGAAGCCTATCTTTTCGTTGCGCAGGTCGCTCGTCGCGCGGATGCCGAGAGCGCGCAGACGGGAAACTATCTCTTTGCATTTATCGGCAGTCCTGTCCGTCAGCGCGAGCACTTTGACCTGATTGGGCGACATCCACACCGGGAACGCTCCCGCGTACTTTTCGATGAGCATGGCGATCGTTCTTTCATAGCTGCCTATCGATGAGCGGTGTATGACCATCGGACGCTTGCGCGAGCCGTCTTCCGCTATATAGAACATATCGAAGCGCTCCGCTGCGGCAAAGTCGAGCTGTATGGTGATTATCGTATCCTCTTTGCCCCAGACGTTGCGCGCCTGCAGGTCGAGTTTGGGTCCGTAGAACGCCGCTTCGCCGTCCGCCTCGACATAATTTATGCCGAGATCGTCGAGGATCTTTTTCATGAGCGTCTGCGTTTCCGTCCACGCCTTGGGATTGTTGATGTACTTCGTCTTTTTCTTGGGATCCCACTTGGAGAATCTGTACGATATCTCGTCGGAAATCCCGAGGCATTTTTCCATATAAAGGATGAGCTCGAATACGTTTTTGAACTCCTCTTCTACATGCTCGGGAGCACAGATGATGTGCGCTTCGGAAAGCGTGAACTGACGGACGCGCGTCAGACCGTGCATTTCGCCGCTGCTCTCGTTGCGGAAGAGCGTGGACGTTTCGTTGTATCTGCAGGGCAGATCGCGGTAGCTCTTGATGCCGTTTTTGTATATGAGATACTGGAACGGGCATGTCATCGGGCGGAGAGCCATGACTTCGTCGTCCATAGCTTCGTCGCCGAGCAGGAACATGCCGTCTTTGTAGTGATCCCAATGCCCGGATATCTTATAGAGATCGCTCTTTGCCATGTACGGCGTTTTGGTGAGCATATAGCCGCGGCGTTCCTCCTCGTCCTCCACGAAACGCTGGAGTATCTGGAACAGCTTCGCTCCGTTGGGCATGAGCAGCGGCAGTCCCTGACCGACGAGTTCGTCCGTCATGAATATGCCGAGTTCCCTGCCAAGCTTGTTGTGGTCGCGCTTTTTAGCCTCTTCGACGGCGTTGAGATATTCGGTGAGTTCGGACTTCTTTTCGAATGCCGTGCCGTATATGCGGGTGAGCATTTTGTTCTGCTCGTTGCCGCGCCAGTACGCGCCTGTGATCTGCGTGAGCTTGAAGCACTTGACTTTGCCTGTGCTCATGAGGTGAGGTCCCGCGCAGAGGTCGACGAAATTTCCCTGTGTGTACAGTGTTATCTCGCTGCCCCGAGGAAGATCCTCGATGAGCTGAAGTTTGTATATCTCGTCGAAGCCGCGCATGCGCGTGAGCGCCTGTTTGCGCGTGACTACGCTGCGCTCGATGGGAAGATCGGCCTTTATGATGGATTCCATCTCCTTTTCTATGCGCGGCAGATCGTCCATCGTTATGGGCGAAGGCAGGTCGAAATCGTAATAGAACCCCGTCTTTATCGCGGGACCTATCGCGAGTTTAGCGTCGGGATAGAGGTTCTTGACGGCCTGTGCAAGTATGTGCGCGCAAGTATGGCGGTATGCGTTCCTGCCCTCCTCGTCATTGAACGTCAGTATCTCGAGAGTGCAGTCCTCGTCGATCGTGCGTGTGAGATCGACAAGCTTGCCGTTCATGCGCGCGATGAGGGCGTTTCTCGCCAGCCCTTCGCTTATGCGTTTCGTTACGTCGATGATCTTTTCTCCCTGTTCGGCTTGTATCGTCGAACCGTCTTTGAGAGTTACCGTCATTTTTACCTCCGTTGCTTTCCTGCCGTTGATTAACGGCAATGTAAAATAAAAAGTCCTTAAGAAGATCTTAAGGACGATGTGTCAGACCGTGGTTCCACCTTATTTCGCCGCTCGAGCGGCCTTGCTTTGCGCTTTTCGCCATGCGCATGGCGTTCCGCTCCGCGGCGGTTTCGCTCCGGCGATGCGTGCGCCCGTCTCAGCCTCGCGGGACGCTCTCTTATCCGCACCGTTATCCGTCGTTACTTGTCCTCGGATATGCGAAAATTCACTTGTGCGTCTATTTTAACGCATACTTGTCCGCTTGTCAAGTATAATGCGCGGAGTTGTGCGAAGTTTTTTGCCGTCGGAGCGAATATGGGGTGGATGTCGTGTGAGTTTCGTTTTTTTGTTCTTATCGCAGGCAGCGAACTATTCTTCGTCGGGAATGTCCGTGCCTTTGAGCTCCGTATAATCTGTGCGCACTTTGTCCGCAAGCAGGAATATCAGTTCGCCCGAACGCGGCGGAAATTTTTCCGAAAATATTTCGTGCCCGAAATATCCGTTGAGAACATGCAGTCTTCCTTCTGCCACGCATTTGTTTATCGCGTTGCGTATGGCGCGCTCCACGGCGGCGCCCGATTTGCCCGAAGCTCTCCCCGCTTCGGAATACAGCTCGCATACGGACAAACCGCGCAGCCCGCGCTTTGCGGCTATGTATATCGTGCTGAGCAAATGCGTGTATCCGGCGATGTTGGGATATATCCCCATACCGACCAGATATCCGGACGTAGCTTTTAGTACATAATTCCTGAATTCGTCGATCATAGAATATCATCCTCCGTAAGTTTTCCGCGAAAGCGGATATATTTGCGAGAGGAATTATAACAGGAATTTTACGATATGTCAATCATTATGTTAAAATTTCTAAAAAATTTATCGTATTTGTTAAAGGCTTTGACCGCGATCACATAGGTTTCAGCTCCGCTATGGTCACTCCCATGTCTCCTTCACCGTAACGTCCGTATCTGAACGACTTGACGGCGGGGTGCGAGCGAAGAAATGACTGTATGCCTTTGCCGAGTGCGCCCGTTCCTTTACCGTGGACTATGCGCACTTCGGTGAGCCGAAGGGACGCGGCTTTATCCAGCCACGGACCTATGGCGTCTATGGCGTCGAGCACCGTCTCTCCTATCACGTTGATCTCTTTGTCCGCGGGGGCGGCGGACGGAGCTGCCGAAGGCGCGGGAGCCGCGGTCGGGCGTTTTCTCGCAAGGCGCTCCGTTTCCACGGGTTTGGCGAGATCGGAGAACTTTACTTTTACGCTTTTCCCCGAGCAGTTGACTTCGGCTTCTTTTTTCTCCGGGCGGATCTTCGCGACGAACCCTTGTGCGCCCAGAGTTTTTATAACGACTTTTGCGCCAGGGACGATCTCGCTTTCGGAGATATCTTCGGTAAGGACGCTGTCGGTGGTCTCGCCCCCTTCGTATGCGAGAGCTTCCAAGCGTTTGAGGTCTCTTTTCGCTTTGAGAAGCGCCCGCTCGTCCGCTTCTTTGAGTTCCTGTTTTATCTGTTCTACGATATCGTTGGCTTTGTCGACCGCTTTGTTCACAAGGCGTTTCGTTTCCGCTCTCGCGTTCGCGTTGATGCGTTCGAGCGCGTCTTTTACTTTCTTTTCGCTCTCTTCGATCTTTGCGAGCCTGCCGGACGCGGCGCGGCGTTCTTCCTCCGCGGCTTTCAGTTCGCCTTCCGCTTTGGATTTTATGGCAAAAGCCTGAGCGAGCAGCGTCTCGTAATTCTCGCTGCCCGAAAGAGCCTGTTTCGCGGTGTCTATTATTTTCGCGGGCAGACCGAGGTTTTTAGCCGTTTCGAGAGCGTTGCTCGTTCCCGGATAGCCGATGAGCAGGCGGAACGTGGGCTCGAGCGTATCGGGGTCGAACTGCATGCCCGCATTCATGATCCCGTTGCGCATCATTGCGTGTTCTTTGAGGCGCGGATAGTGAGTGGTTATGACGGCTTTCGCTTTGGTCTCTGCTATATAGTCCAGCACTCCTATACCGAGCGCGGCGCCTTCGTCCGGCGACGTGCTGCTGCCGATCTCGTCGAGGAGGATCAGGCTGTCGTTCGTGAAAGAAGTCATTATCTCGGTGAGGTTCCTGATGTGCGACGAGAACGTGGACAGGTCTTTGCTTATATCCTGGTCGTCGCCTATGTCGCAGAACACGCGGTCGAACACCGCCATTTCGCTGCCCTCTTTGCAAGGGAGCAATAATCCGCAGGCAAGCATACAGGCAAACAGCCCCACTGTTTTGAGCGAGGCGGTCTTGCCGCCCGTGTTCGGACCGGAGATGAGCAGGATATTGAAGTCGCCGCCCACTTTGATATCTATCGGTACGACGCGTTTCGGGTCTATCAGCGGATGTCGCGCGCCGATAAGCCCTATCTTTCCCGAATCGTTGACTTTCGGCAGTATCGCGTCCGTAGAACTCGCATACCTGCCCATGCCGAAATACATATCGAGAAGAGCGAGCCTTTCGGACGCGTCGGTGATGTTATCCGACTGCGCGAGCACGCGGTCGGAAAATACTCCGAGGATGCGTTCTATCTCGCGGTGTTCGTCGCCCTCGAGCCTGACTATGTCGTTGTTCATCGAAACTATCTCGAAGGGCTCTATGAACAGCGTCGATCCCGTGGCGGACTGGTCGTGCAACAGTCCGGGAACGCTTTTTCGATATTCGCTCTTTACGGGGAGAACATATCTGCCGCCGCGAACGGTGTAAAAATTGTCGCGGAGATAATCGGAATATTCGTTGCTGCGCGTATAGGAAGCGAGCTTTTCGGTAAGACGGTTTTTCATGGTGCGCAGGCGTACTCTTATGTCGCGCAGAGTATCGCTCGCCGCGTCGCTCATTTCCGTTTCGGATATTATGTCGCGGGAAATGTCGTCTTCGAGAGACTTGTCCGCAAATATGCGGAACGCGATGTCCTTTATGCCGTCGACATCGCTCGGGTACTTTTCCAACGCCGTTTTGGCGACGCGTGCGCTGCGCAGCACGGACGCGACGTCAAGCAGTTCCTTCATGGACAGTACCGCGCCCGTGCGTACTTTTTCCGTGATCTCATCGGTATCCGCGAAATTCTCTATGCCAGAGTATCTGTAATCGGTGAGCAGCTTCAGTGCCTGGGAAGTGAGGCTCAGGCGGCGTATCACTTCGTCGGCGTCGCCCGACGGGCGCAGTGAAAGTATGCGCGTTTTGCCTTTTTCGGAAGACGCGTATGCCGCCGTGCGTGAAAGTATCTCGTCGAGTTCGAGAGTATGGAACGGGTCGTTCATGTCACTTTACTCCTTTGCCCCATCTGCCGCTCGTTTCTGTGCGTTCGTCGAACGGCAGAGAATACGGATCGCGCAATGCTCGGAGCGCTTTTTCGGTATCGGCATTCCGGGCATCCACGAGAAGTCTCGTATGCACTCTTTCGTCAAGTTTCCCCGAAATATTGCGCACGCGAGAATTGAGCAGTTCGTAGTAGCAGTAATGCAGCTTTTTGCGCCTCAGCGGCATTACGTTCCTGTTTTTGTCGGTGAGGGTCATACCGTGCGGGTCGCAGCTGCCGCAGCACTGACCGAGCTGCCTTGCCGGGCAGTGCGTAAGATTCATCAGCGTTTCACGGATGTATACGGGCACGATGTCCCCCGCGTCCGCTTTTGCGGCCTCGGAAGAAAGCAGCCGCGGCATATCGAACACGGGCGAAAGCAGATTGAGCGCTCTTCCGAGAACGAGAGGTTTGCCTGCGAACATCTCGAAAGCATATACGTTGTTTGCCACATACCCGTCGAATATATCCGCGCGCCCGATGCTTTCGAGCACGTCGATATCCCGTCCGCGCGCTTCCGCAGGAAGATCGAGAAGCACGGGTTTGGATAAACCTCGCGCAAAGGCGCCGGCTTTCTCCGCCGAATAAACTTCCGGAGCATAGATTATCATGTCGGCTGCGTCAAGCAGTCTTCGATCTGTGCGGTCATCTGCAGCGAGAATAACGCATTTATTCGGGAAGACATAGCTTTTACATACTATGTCAGACATAGTACCGTGATTAATTCGCGGAATTTTGTTGTATTCTTTCTTCTCTGCTATTTTATCGCATGCAGCCACGGCTTTGTCCGCTTCCGCAGAAATGCGTGCGCTGCGCGTCAGCCGCAGTTCGTCGCCCGGTCTTACGTCGCCGGACGAGATGATATCCGTGCCGTTGCAGACGGCGCTGCCCGTTTCTTTTCCCCGCCTGAGCGCTTTGAAGCCGTCACCGGCTTTTGCTTTTATACGGGTGGTGACGAAAAGTTTTCTGCCTGCCGTTTTCGAAACGACGCCGAAATGCGATCCTATATTGTTCTGCGTGTGCTGCCATACGATATCCGGTCTGTCGCTGCCGATATACGCCTCGGACATATCGCCGCGATTGAATACCGTCGTTACGTCCGCCATGTCCGGTCGGTTTCCCGATAATGCCGTGCGATACGCTTTCGTTACGGTATAGACGTATTCGGGGCTGCGTAGTCTCCCTTCTATCTTGAGCGAACATGCTCCCGCTTTTTGCAGCTTAACGAGGTCGGATATCAGGCAGATATCTTTTGCCGAAAGCATGTATCCTGAGGTGGTTTTTCCGCGTGAGGACAGCGTGTATTTTTTCCTGCACAGCTGTAAGCACTTTCCGCGGTTGCCGCTGTAACCGGATACGAGAGCCGAAAAGTAGCAGTTGCCCGAAAAGGATATGCAGTGCGCGCCGTGGACGAAACATTCGGTCTCGATACCGGTGTCCGCAGCTTTTTTCATATCCTCCGGCAACACTTCGCGGGAGAATATCACTCGGTCGAATCCCGCTTTTTTCGCGAATGCCGCGCCATAGGCGTTGTGTATGCCCATTTGCGTGCTGGCATGCAGAGGCATGTCGGGCAGTTCTTTGCCGAGGATTGCCGCGAAGGCGAGATCCTGAACGATGAACGCGTCCACTCCGATCTCCGCGGCGTATCTTGCCGTATCCGTTGCCCGCGGGAATTCGGACGGCTTGATGAGCGTATTGAGCGTAAGGTATACGCGCACTCCCCTGTCGTGGCAATACGAAACGGCAAGGCGGAGTTCGTCTTTGCCGAAGTTGTCCGCCTTGCTTCTCGCGTTGAAATCGCCTGCGCCTATATACACCGCGTCGGCTCCGCCGGCTACGGCGCATTTGAGCGCTTTCATATTGCCCGCAGGTGAAAGTAATTCCATGTTATCTGAGCTGTGCGCCGTGAGCGCTTTCGAGAGCTTTTATCACGGCGTCCGTCATCGCCTGTATGTCCGCGTCGCCGAGAGTCTTTTCCGGAGAGCGGAATCTGAGCGCGAACGCCACGCTCTTTTTGCCTTTTTCTATCTGCTCGCCTCTGTATACGTCGAATGCGCGTACGGATTCGAGGTCGTTTCCCGCAGCATCCTTTATCGTTGCGATGAGTTCGCCGAGCGGCGCGCTTTCGTCTACGACGACGGCAAGGTCGCGGTTGACGCACGGATAGCGCGAGATGAGAGAATATTTTACCTCATCGAGCTTTATGCCGAGCAGCGGTTCGAGATTGATCTCCGCGATATACACGTCGGCGTTTATATCGTAGTTTTCCGCCGCGGTCGGGTGCAGCTTGCCGAAGCTGCCGATAACTTTGCCGTCCATGACGATATCCGCGCCCATGCCCGGATGCAGATAAGGCTTTTTGGTGTAGCGCAGCGAGGTCTTTGCTCCCAGGCAGCGCAGCGCAGCCGCTGCGGCGCTCTTCAGCGTGTAGAAGTTTTCATCGCTTCCCGCGAACGTGATCGTCAGATGATTGCGTTCGTCCGGCTGCTTTCCTTCTCCGACGGGGATATATACTCTGCCGACTTCGAAAAGGCGGAATTCGTCGTTGCCGCGCGACAGATTGAGAGCCGCCGCCGAAAGCGCGTTGTGCGTGAGCTGCGTGCGCATGACAGAGGTGTCTTCGCCGAGAGGATTGAGCAGTCTGAGACCTTTTCTCGCTTCGTCGTTATCGGGTAGCATGAGCATGTCCGCGGCTTTTGCGCTTATGAACGAATAGCTCATCATTTCGAATGCGCCCAGACCGCAAAGAACTTCTTTGAGCGCGTTTATCTTTTTGTCTTTATCGCTCTCTCCGCCTATCGTGCAGGCTGCCGATCTGAGGAATGTCGGCTCGAGATTGTCGTAGCCGTAGTACCTTATCACCTCTTCCGAGAGATCGGCAAAATCTTCGATGTCTTCGCGGCGGAGCGGGATACGGCACAGCAGTCTGTCCGTTCTCGGTTTGATCTCCGTTTCTATCCCGAGCGGATCGAGTATCTTTTTGATGGTCTTTGCGGGGATGTCTATGCCGATTATCGAGCAGATGCGTTCCGCCGTAGTATCGATGATTTTTTCCGCGGGTCTGTCCTCGCCGGCGTCCGAACGGACGTCTACGATCTTGCCCGCTTTGAGCTTGTATATGAGAGCGAGCGCTCTTTCCCTGCCTTCGTCCACGCTCTCGTAGTCCACGCCCTTTTCGTAACGGGCGGAAGAGTCCGAACGGAGCCCGAGTTTACGCGACGTAACGCGCACGCTGCGGCGGTCGAACCTGGCGGCTTCGAGAAACACGGTCTGCGTGTCTTTCATTATCCCGGAGTATTCCCCGCCCATGATACCCGCTATCGCCACGGGTTTTTTCGCGTCGGCGATGACGAGCATGTCGGGTTCGAGAGAATATTCCTTACCGTCGAGCGCGGTTATCTTTTCGCCCTTTTTTGCCGTGCGGACCACGATGCCTTCGTCGATGAAACGGATATCGAAGGAGTGCAGAGGCTGACCCGTTTCGATGAGGACGTAGTTGGTTATGTCTACGATGTTGTTTATCGAGCGTATGCCCACGAGACGGAGACGACGAGCCATCCATTCGGGAGACTTTTCTATCCTGACATCGCGTATGAGCCTGCCGGTATACCGCGAGCAAAGTCCGGAATCTATCTTTACTCCGGGCATGTATTCGCCTTCGTCGCGCTCCGTCGTTTTGTATTTGTTTACGGGCGGAGTGAATTTTACGTCCATCGCCGCGGCGACTTCGCGGGCAAGTCCCACTATCGACTGACAGTCGGGACGGTTAGCCGTCACGGACACGTCGAGCACGTATTCGTCCAGTCCGAGTATCTTGCGTATGTCCGTGCCGAGTGGCGTGTCTTTGGGAAGCTGGAGCAGTCCGTCCACATCGGCGCCCTCGATGATAGTGTCGTCCGCGCCGAGTTCTTTTCCGCTGCAAAGCATACCGTAGCTCATGACTCCGCGCAGTTCGCCCGGTCGTATCTTTATCCCGCCGGGCAGTTTCGCGCCCGAGAGCGCGCACGGCACGACGTCGCCCGCGCCTACGTTGGGAGCGCCGCAGACTATCTGCAATATCTCGTTGCCCGTGTCGACCATGCAAACATGCAGATGATCCGAATTGGTGTGCGGCTTGCAGTCTATCACCTTGGCGGCGACGACGTTTTCGATGTCCGCGCCCGCGTATATTATCTCTTCCACTTCGAAGCCTACGCCGAGCAGAGCTTTCGCCACTTCTTCGGGAGAGGCGGAGCCTATCGCCGCGTATTCTTTGAGCCAGCTTATCGGTAATTTCATGTGTCTGTGCCCTCCTTTCAGAACTGCTCGAGGAAGCGAATGTCGTTCTCGTACAGCAGCTTGATGTGCGGTATGCTGTGGATGATGTTCGCTATGCGGTCTATGCCGAAGCCGAAAGCGAATCCCGTGTATTCGTCGGGATCTATGCCGCAGATGCGCAGCACTTTGCGGTTGACTATCCCAGCGCCGAGTATTTCTATCCAGCCCGTGCCTTTGCATATCTTGCAGCCTTCGCCGTGGCACATCGAGCAGGACACGTCCACTTCCACGCTGGGTTCGGTGAACGGGAAGTAAGAGGGGCGGAAGCGCACCTTCGTATCTTTGCCGAAGAAGTGTTTGGCGAAACTGTCGAGTATGCCTTTTAAGTCGCACATCGTTATGCCCTTGTCTACGACCAATCCTTCGAGCTGGTGGAACACGGGCGAATGAGTCGCGTCGTCGTCGTTACGGAACACGCGTCCCGGAGATATCATTTTAAGGGGCGGTTTGTGATCTTCCATATACCTGACCTGCGAAGCGCTCGTCTGCGAACGCAACAGCAGATTACCGCCGAGGAAGAACGTATCCTGCATATCGCGGGCGGGATGATCTTTAGGGACGTTGAGCGCTTCGAAGTTGTAGTAGTCCGTTTCCACTTCCGGACCGTCCATAACGTCGAATCCCATCGATACGAAAAAGTCGACGAGCCTGCGGCGGACCGCATTGAGCGGGTGCAACTTGCCCGTGAGTTTGTCCTCGCCCGCCGTGATGTCTATCTTTTCCGCAGCGAGGCGAGCGGCGAGTTCGGCGTCGTGCAGCTCTTTGCCTTTTGCCGCAAACAGAGCTTCGAGCGTGCCGCGCGCGTCGTTGACCAGTTTTCCCATAACGGGGCGCTGTTCGGGAGCGAGGTCCTTCATGCCCTTCATCAGGTCGCTGATAAGTCCGCTTTTGCCGAGATACTTGACTCTGACCGCATACAGCGCGCTTTCCGATCCCGCCGCCGCGATCTCTTCCCCGCAGTCGCGGGTCAGCTGTCCGATCTTTTCTTCCATTGTTCCTCCGTAGGATAAAAAATAAAGCCGCCCGCAAAAGGACGACCGTGATCGTGTTACCACCTTTCTTCACGCGGAAAGATAGTTTCCCCCGCGCCTCGTTTATGCCCGTAACGCCGGCATGACCGCGCGATCCGTTAATGACTTTCGTGTTCGCGGATCGGGCTCGGCAGTGAATATCTTTCCGCTTGTCCTGCTTCCTCGCACCTGCCGGAAGCTCTCTGAAAGGATGATAGAGCGGACTCTTATGCTGCGTCGTTGCCTTTGATATTTTTTATAATTATAACCTTTTTCTTTTTCGTTTGCAAGCGTTTTAAGGCAATAATTCACCGCCGATATCTATATTGCCGAGAGGAACGTCTCCGGCGATGACGTTTTCGCATATCATGACCGTGCTGCTGTTGTCGAAAGCGAGCGAGTATCCGGGCAGGACTATGCGCATGTTCACGATTATCTTCATGTAAAGGCGATGGAGCGTCTGGTTTATGCCGGCGCTCGAAAATTCGGAGTAGAAATCCGCGTCCACGACTCCGAGGTCGAGCACGTTGTACGTGAGCTCGGGTCCTATATCCGAAAGCAGAGGCACGCCCGTTATCGTGCCGAGAGGTATCGCTATACCCTGCTCTTCGAACTTTTCCATCTCGCCGCGGATGAGCGACGTCACTCTGCGCGCGAACAGATTGACGGCAACGCTGTTCATTTGAACGAACGTCACGTTACCGTCGCTATCCGTGCCGAGTATGACGAAGTCGCCGTATTCCACTTCGTACAGCTGTTTTTCCGTCATATCGTCGATCGCTTCGGAAACTTTCATGCGCGTGGTCTCGGTGACTACCGTAGATATGACGGGAGCGATGCGCAGATAGTAATACAGTGCGAACGCACCTATGACGACGGCGGCGAAAAAGACCGCCTTCAGGCGGCGATGTTTGCTTTTCAGTTTGACGACGCGCATCACGATAATATATATTCGACGCGCGCCGCCATGTTGCTATTTGCTCTTCGGTTTGAATATCACGCTCACTACGTAGCTTGCGGCTACGGCTATGCCCACGCCGTAAGCCGTTTGTATGAGCCCGCCCGCAAACGCTCCGAGCACGCCCTCTTCCGCAGCCGTTTCGATCGCGCCTTTGGCGAGCGACGCGCCGAATCCCGTTATCGGTACGGCTATTCCCGAACGCAACACGTTTGCCAGCGGTTCGTACAGACCGACCGTCTGAAGTATTATGCCTGCGATAAGGAATATCACGAGTATGCGCGCGGGCGTGAGTCTGGTCTTGATTATCAGTACCTGCGCGAGCATACAGAGCAGCCCGCCGGACGCGAATACGGTAACGTAGCTAAGCAGCACGCCCCACCATGTTTCGGGAAAGATCATATCAAACGTTCTCCAATATAACGCCGTGACATACGGCGGGTATAGATTCGCCCTGAAAGGACGTCGTGGGGCTCATGAGAGCGCCCGTAGCCATGAGCAGGACGCGCCGGTAGCACCCCTCTTTCATTTTTTTGAGTATGAACGAATTGAGCACGCTCGCGCTGCAGCCGGCTCCGCTCCCGCCGGAATAGCAGTTCTGCCCGCGGGAAAACATCATATCTCCGCAGTCCGCGTATCTTTGCCCGAGCTCCACTCCTTTTTCGCGGCACAGATCGCGCAGTATCTCGCTGCCCAGCCTTCCGAGATCGCCAGAGAATATCCCGTCGAGATCGGATACGTCCATTCCCGTATCGTCGAGCACGGCGAAAAACGTATCCATCGCCGCAGGCGCCATTGCCGCTCCCATATTGTTGGCGTCGGTGATCCCGAGGTCCACTACCCTGCCTATCGTGGCGTGAGTTATGGCGGGACCGTCGCCGTCTGCGGCAACGACGCTGCACCCCGCCGCCGTGACCGTCCATTGCGCGTACGGCGGTCGCTGGCAGCCGTATTCGAGCGGAAAACGATATTGCCGTTCCGCCGTTGCGAAATGCGACGCCGTGGCGCATGCCGCCGTTTCGTAATACCCCGCGTTTACCGTGGCTGCCGCGAGAGCCAGCGCCTCCGTCATCGTCGAACATGCGGAGTACAGCCCGAAATAGGATACGGGCATTTCCCTTGCCGCATAGCTCGAGGATACGAGCTGATTCAGCAGGTCGCCCGCGAACAATGCGTCTAAGTCGTAAACGGTCATGCCCGCTTTATTTGCGGCGCCTTCTATCGCTACCGTGAGCATCGCCGACTCGCCCTGCTCGAAGGTGTTCCTGCCCATTTTAGGGTCGGGTTCGACGCGATCGAAATATTTTCCGAGAGGACCCTCGCTCTCGCGCTTCCCGACTACGCTCATGCCGGCTATGAGCCGCGGCATGTTACCGAAAGTCAATGTCTGCGATTTTCCCGTCATATGACCCCCGAAATCAACCCGACGACGTATCTCAGCACTCCCGCCGCAGCCGACCAGACTATACCGTTCACGACTACGGGTCCCACTACGTTGAACATCTTTACCGCAGTTCCCATGATGAGCCCTTCGGAGCGGAATTCCATAGCCGCGCTTGACATGGCGTTGGCGAACCCTGTTATCGGCAGGAACGAGCCCGCGCCTCCCTGCCTGGCGATGACGTCGTATACGCCCAGACCCGTAAGGAGTATGGCTGCGACGACGAGCGCTATCGATGCGTATACGGCGGCGTCTTCGTCGGATACCGACGGTATCATGCTCAGTCCGTTCCTTATCGCTTCGCCCGCGACGCAAGTGAGTCCGCCTACGGCGAATGCCTTTATCAGCGATCCCGCCGCGCTCGACGACGGAGATATCGCGTCCACATATTTTCCGTAACGCGCGTTGCGCTTAGCTGTGTCGTCCGTAGCCGTCGCTCTCCTTTTTCAGTATTTCCCTTTCTTCGACGTTTCGTGCGTCGTCGCAGGGCACATCGCTTTTTATCATACGGGTATTATGTGCGGCATATCTCCGCAGTATGTAAAAACGGAAAGCGATCTGCTTTCCGTTGGGGGTTCATTTATCCGTGCTTTCGGAGCCCTGTATGATATTCCGTGCTTCGAAAGCTTTTGCCGTCGCCGCGCGCACGCGTTTTTTATCCGCCGTCCAGAGCGGAGCGATGAGCAGCCGTTTGGGAGGATCGCCTGTTAACCTGTGAAGTACGACGCGCTTCGGGATGACTTTCACGCAGTCGCATAAAGCGTCGATATACTCGTTTTCGGTAAGAGGGACGTATTCCCCGCTTTCGTACATATCCGCAAGACGCGTGCCGCGCAATACGAACAGCGATTGTAATTTTATCCCGTCGGATACTCTGCCCGCGTATGCCGCGGAGCGCACGGCGTCTTCCTTGCTTTCCTCGGGCAGACCGACGATGATGTGCGTTATGACGTTTGCTCCAATGCTTTTCAGTCTGATTACCGCGTCATCGTAGACTGCGAGCGTATAACCTCGGTTTATGAGTTTCGCGGTATCCTCCCGTATCGTCTGCAGTCCGAGTTCGACAAACAGCGGTTTGCGCGATATCGCTTCACGCAGTACTTCCGTGATATCGGCAGGCAGGCAGTCGGGGCGGGTCGCGACGGACAGAGCTGCGATATCTTCTCTGTCTGCCGCGGCGAGGAGCACGTCGCGTAATTTTTCGGCGGGCATGTATGTGGAAGTATAACTTTGGAAATATGCGATGTATTTTTCGGCGTGCGCTTTGCCCGAAACGCGCGCTTTCGCCCGCTCTATCGCTTCGTTCACGTCGCTTTCCGAACGGCATATCTCCGCAAATTCGCCGCTGCCCGATTCGCCGCAGAATATGCAGCCGCCCGTTCCCGCGCTGCCGTCCCTGTTCGGGCATGTGACCGCGCACGAGAGCGCGAGTTTGTATACCTTGCAGCCGAACATTTCGCGAAGCGCCGCGTCAGCCGAGCGGTAACGCGTCAGCATTTTTCCGCGATCGTATAAAGCAGTTTCTCCGTGTCCGCCCAGCCGAGGCAGGGGTCGGTTATCGACTTTCCGTATACGCCGCCGTTTACGGGCTGGCAGCCTTCTTCGAGATAGCTCTCTATCATAACGCCTTTCACGAGTGTACGGAGTTCGGGCGAACAGCTGCGGCTGTGGAGAACTTCGCCCACTATGCGCACTTGTTCCTTGTATCTTTTGCCCGAGTTGGAATGATTGACGTCGATGACCGCCGCTCTGTTTTTCAGTTCCGTTTTTTCGTACATATCGTGCAGACGGATAAGATCTTCGAAGTGGTAATTGGGCACTCCCGAACCGTATTTATCCACGCCGCCGCGAAGTATGACGTGAGCGTATTCGTTGCCGTCGGTAGTGACATCGCAGCCGCGGTAGATGAAGTTATGCGGATGCTGCGCGGCGAAAACGGAATTGAGCATTACCGTGAAATCGCCGCTCGTGGGATTTTTCATCCCTACGGGGATATCCATGCCGCTCGCCGTGAGACGGTGCTGCTGGTCTTCCACCGATCGCGCGCCTACCGCCTCGTATGAGAGCACGTCGTCGAGATAACTGCGGTTTTCGGGATACAGCATCTCGTCCGCGGACGTGAGCCCGCATTCTTCCATCACTTTGAGGTGAAGTTTGCGTATCGCGATTATCCCCGATCTGAGGTCTGGAGCGTCCGTAGGTCTGGGCTGGTGGAGCATGCCTTTGTAGCCTTCGCCCGTCGTGCGCGGCTTGTTCGTATATACCCGCGGGATGATCACGAGTCTGTCGCCGAGCTTTTCCGCAAGCCGCGCGAGCTTTTCCGTATATTCGAGCACGCTGTCCTCACGGTCTGCCGAGCACGGACCGACTATGACGAGGAATTTATCGCTTCTTCCCGCGATAACGTCTTTTATCTCTTTATCGCGCCTGTTTTTGAGCGAGGCAAGTTCTTCGGAAAGCGGATATTCCGCCTTGATCTCTTCGGGCGCAGGCAGGCTGCAATTAATTTTCATTCCCATTTTCGTTTCTCCGTGACTTGGATATACAAAGGATAACGCATAAGCGGATTTACGTCAAGCGATAATGAGCCCGAAAGAAAATTTTGCTTATACGAAGCGAGCCACTTGCCAAAATCAAACGTATGTAGTATAATATATAACAAGCACGGAGAGCCTCTTCGCCGTGCTGTATGAGCGGAGGACGAATGAAGAGCATATATACATATTACAAAGAACGCCTGATAGAGATCAGCGGCAGGAACAGGAGCCTGTACATACGTTCGTTCAGCAAAAAAACGGGCTACGATATAGGCAGACTGCTCGCCACCGACCGCGAATGGGCGGACGAATTTTTCGATTTCATCTGGGCGGGTCGTAAGGATAAGTTCACGATACTTTCTCCGAGCGTCGATTCTCTTAAAAAGTTATTCGGTAAGGAGGAATCCGTCGCTCCGTCTTCCCCGCGTTCCGGGCGCGCCAAACAGCCGTTCAACGCCGCTCTCGAAAGAGAGGCGACTTCTCTCCGCACGCTCAGAAGAGAAGCGGAAGACATAGAAAAAGAAACGGGGCGCTACGAACTTTTCGTCGGCTATCCGTTCGTATGCGGCGGCCTGCGCGACGTTGTGATCAAAGCGCCGTTGCTCTTCTTCCCCGTCGAGGTGGAGATAACGGAGAGCAATATCGTCCGTATAAGCGTAAAGAAGAACGAATGTGTGCGTCTTAACAAGGCGCTCGTTTTTGCTTATGCTCAGGCAAAGAGCCTGGATATAGAAGAACTCGAAACTGAGTTCGACAGTCTCCCCCGCGGCGGATTCAAGTCGATCGAATCCGTGCTCTCGTATCTGAAAAAGTTCGGCATCCGTTTGCGTTACAACGAACAAAAGACCGTGCAGCCGTTCGATACTCTTCCAGAGCCGAAGGTCCGTGACGCGCTCGACGTCAAACGCGTATGCGTTCTCGCCCGCTTTTCCATGGCGAATTCTATCTACAACGATTATTCCGAGCTGGAACGCAGCCGCATCGTAAACGACGCGGTGGAAGAGCTTTTCGAGCCGCAGAAGCTGCGCCGCAAAAAGAGGAAACAATCGCGCGACGAAAATTGCTATTGTATTTCCGATCTCGACTATGCGCAGCGCGGCGTGGTGGAGAAGGTCGCCGACGCGGGCAATATGGTCATATACGGACCTCCCGGAACGGGCAAATCGCAGACGATAGTCAATCTCATTTCGGACGCTCTCTGCAAGGGCAAGCGCGTGCTCGTGGTGTCGCAGAAGAAAGCCGCGCTCGACGTAGTTTATAACCGCCTTGCGGATCTTTCGGATAAGGCGATGTTCATAGTCGATCCCGTGAAAGAACGGCGCAATTTTTATTCGCGCTGTCTGCTGCGGCACGACGAAGTGATGAAAAAACAATACGTCGACCGCTTCCCCGAGTATGACGAAGTGGCGGCGCGCCTGCGCGAAGAAACGGATAAACTGCGCGAGATATCCGATACGTTCTCCGAGGACGACGGCTTCGGCATAAGTCTTATGGACATGTATTACGGATCCTTCATCCCAGGCAAAAACAGCGAGGAGTATACGATATACAACGAGATGCTCAAGGATAAAGTGCTGCGCACGATGGATTATCCCACCATGCGCGGCGCGATAGATACGCTCCTCGAACACGATAAGATAGATATATATTATAATTTCGTCGAGAACAAAAAGTTCAATCCCTTCATCCAGCACTTAAAGCCCGATCTGCCGATAGATACTCTGTCGTATGCCAGGAACAAGTTCGCGGAGCTCACGGGCTCGCGTACAGCTGTATTCGACGAAGCGGATCATCCGTTCGCGCGTCAGATAATAGCGCAGTACGACAAACTGTCCAATCCCCGCAACGAAAAGATGTTCATTCGTATGCTCGCGGGGTTCGAATATCCTTCGTCATATTCCTTTTTGCAGGCGAGCAAGGTGCTTTTCCCTCTTTACCCTTTTGCGCGCTACCAGATGAGCAAAAAAGAGAGCGAGGTGCGCAGGCAGTACGAGCAGACAAAGGAAGCCATAGCCGATTTCGTCAGCGATTACGACTTCTTGAAGGAAGTGCTGACGTACGAAGGATACGCGATGGCGCTCGGCGGGATACTCGAGGGCAACGAGAATACGCTCAGCAATCTCAGGGCTGCGCTCGCAGATTACGTTAAGGTGAGCGATGTATCGCTCAGCCTGCATAATTTCTCGCAGCCCGAAAAGCATATACTCAATTTCGCATATCGCATGACGCGCGATTACGAGCAGTTCCGCAGCGTCATAATCAAGCTGCTGCCCCTGCGCGTTTATCACGAGATCATAAACTGCGAAAAGACGAAGAAGAACGAGCTTTCCGCCACCGTGGATTTCGAGAACATAAAGGCGCATATAAACACGCTCACTGCCGAGCTTGCGGGAGTCAGCCGCAAGATCTGCGCGCAGAGCTTCGAGCCCGAGTACAGAGATATGTATGCGTCACGCGAGGATGCGAAGGATTATCTCTATCAGATATCCAAAAAACAGAATTTTTGGCCGCTGCGCCGCATGATGGAAGTGTTCGGCGATTACCTGCTCACGCTTTATCCGTGCTGGCTGCTCTCCCCCGAGAACGTTTCGTCCATACTCCCGCTGAAGAAAAACATGTTCGATCTCGTGCTTTTCGACGAAGCGAGCCAGGTTTTCATAGAAAATACGGTGCCTTCTATAATCCGCGGAAAGAACGTTGTAGTCGCCGGCGACGCGAAGCAGCTTCGCCCCACGACTACTTTCATGCGCAGATATATGGGCGGCGCGGATGACGACAGCGATCTCACTTTGCAGGCGGCGCTCGAAGTGGAGAGCCTGCTCGATCTCGCCGTAGCCCGTTTCGATAGTGCGAATATCACATATCACTACCGCAGCCGCAGCCGCGGACTGATAGATTTCTCTAACAAAGCGTTCTACGACGACATGCTCCGTATCTCGCCCGACGTCACGAAGTCGCTCAAAAACAAAGCTATAGAGCGTATCAAAGTGAACGGCACATGGCGGGATCGCTGCAATCCCGTCGAAGCCGCGGAGACGGTCAGACTTCTCAAAAAACTGTTCAAGAGCCGCGCGGGAGACACGTTCGGTATCATCACGTTCGGTATGGAGCAGCAGTCCTGTATCGAGGACGCGATAGAAAAGGAATGCCGCAAGGACGTGGAATTCCGCACGGCATACCTTCGCGAAGCCAACCGCAAAGACGGCGGTCAGGATGTGAGCCTGTTCATAAAGAACATCGAAAACGTTCAGGGCGACGAACGCGACGTTATCATATTCAGCATCGGTTACGCGCGCAACGACAACGACCGCGTCAACGCTCATTTCGGCTCTTTGTCCGTCGAGGGCGGAGAAAACAGACTAAACGTCGCAGTCACCCGAGCCAAAAAGAAGATATACGTCATAACGAGCATAGAGCCCGAAGACCTGCGGGTCGACTCGTCCAAGAACAACGGTCCGAAGCTGTTCCGAGCATATCTTACTTATGCGCGCGCCGTTTCGGGCGGCAACCGTGCGGAGATCAAAGCGGTGCTCGACGGGCTTTGTCCTCCTTCGGTCATCGCTAAGCATGCCGAACTCACCGTTCCCGTCGAACAGCAGATCGCCGCGAAATTGCGCTCGTTCGGTTACGACGTGGATACCGATCTCGGCAGCGGTACGAACAGGATATCCGTGGCGGTCTACGATAAGAAGAAAGACAGATACGTCCTCGGTATTCAGGTGGATAAGGTGTTGTACTCCGCCGACGAGACTCCTCTCGAACGCGATGTGTATGCGTGCCGCTTCCTCGAGCAGAAAGGCTGGAACATCATGCGAGTGTGGAGTCGCGATTGGTGGCACAACGCCCACGACGTCATCGAACGCATACGTCATCGCATAGACGCGGTATTGACTCAGTCATCCGTAAAATAGGCTGTATAAACAAAAACGTTGCGGCGGTCCCGAAAGAGACCGCCGCATTGGATATAGTATATTCGTCGTTCAGACCGCCACATAGCCCGATCTTTCGATGAGTTCTTTTCCCTCCTCCGACATAGCCCAGTCTATGAGCTTTTTCGTGTTCCCCGTCGCTTCTCCGTTCGTTACGGCATACAGATCCATTATGAACGGATAGCTGCCGTCGCGTATGCTCTCTTCGGACGGGTATACGCCGTTTATTTTCAGAAGTTTCGCGTGCGGATTGGGATACATCGTCTCGGCGAAAAATCTGTACGAATAACCGAGCGCGGGGTGGACTCCGTTCCATTCGACGGTCACCTGGCGCATAAGACTGTTCGTTCCTATGAGACTGTCGTCTGGCAGCGGACGAGGCGCGGCGACGGGCGTATCTGCCATTATTTTCTGTAAGCCCGTCTGGCTGCCCGAGCCTTCGGGGCGTTGGAACACGATCATATCGCCGCCTTCTTCCCAGCCCAGAGTTTTCCACCTCGAAGTCTTCCCCGAATATATGTTCTGCAGCTGTTCATAACTCAGTCCGTCTATGGGGTTTTCGTCCGATACTATGAACACGAACGCCTCCGATCCGATCTTATGCAGCCTGAGATCCGCTCCCGCTTCCTCTGCTTTTTTCTTTTGAGAAGCCGACGGTTCGAGCACGAAGATCACGTCGATGTCTCCGTTTATGAGAGCGTCGTATGCGCCCGTGGTCTTCGTGCAGCGCACGAGATCTTCGGAATAAGCGTTTTCGTCGCAGACAGCCTGCGCGAATGCCGCATACATCGGATACAGCGCCGTTGCGCCGTCCATAACGGGAATATCGTCGTCTAAATGCAGAGAGGCAGGCTCGTCGAGCGAAGCCGTATGCGAGCCCGTAAAAGGCGCATAAACGGAGATGTCCGGTTCCGTCTCGGCGATGCCGTTATTGCTCACCCGCCACCAATTCCCCCTTACGGCATTCGGATAAAGCGCGAAACAAATCACGGATATTACGGCGAGCGCGATACATATCGCCGTACGCCGTGCGACCTTGCCCAGCCATACGATAACGCAAATACAGGCAAGAGCCGTTGCTATCAGTATCACGGGCAGCATGCCTATGCCGTTATCTATCGCGCCGAAACGGGAGATGTAATCGTAAGTTTCCAGCATCACGGCGCAGACCGCGATCGCCGCGGCGGTGACGGCTATGCGCGCCGTAAGGATAAGCGTTTTTTTCGTGCGTTCTTTCATGATACCGTTCACATCAGAGAAATTACCGCGACGTCGTTAGCGGCAAGGATGAACATGACTATGAGAAAGATAACGGGAAGCGACACGGATATTATCGAAAGTATCAAGCCCGGTTTACTGTTTTTCACACTTATGACGATACCTGTAACTCCGAGAATGAGACCGGCTATCGGAAATACGAATACCATGCCGGTAAAAAACAATATGAGCGATAATGCCGGTATATAGACGAGCGGCGTAAGACAAGTAAGGCATATCCCGATGACGGGTACGAGCGTTTCCGCTGTCAGCTTTTTCTTTATTCTCAGTTTCGCGATGTCTTTCAGCAGCCATACGATAAGACAGATTATCGCCGCGCCGCCGCTTATGAATGCAAGGACGAGAAAGAACGGATCTCCTCCCGCAAGGAATGCGACGAGAACGAATGCGAGCCCTACGGCAAAGAGTACCGTCGCCGCGATCGCGGGCGCCGTAAAACGTCTGTGTTTTACGTTTTCCGTAACGTCCGTCCCCGCATTGTTTTGCATGTCGTTTTTATCCGTCATTTTCCCTCCTTTGCCGTTATCACAACAGCGCTTTGGCTATGGATATGAACCATATCCAGAATTTCGGGATGTTGGCGTCTATCGCGCTCATCAGCGCGTCGCGGTCGTATGCGATCGTGCTTGCCGATGTTGAAATGAACGTCGCTATACTCCCGTGCCCGTGAGTCATTGCCACGACGATACCGCCGTAAGCGTGCTCGCCTACCGCCAGGTACCCGCCTATGCTGAGTCCGCCGAAGGCGAATATCCCGACCGACAGCGCTCCGAATGACATCAATCCTATCGCGACCGCACCCATGGCTATTATGCCGAAAGAGATGGCGCCTATCGAAAAGAACCCGCCGGTCAGTACTCCGAGCGCAAGCAGTCCCGCGCAAAGTACTCCTATAGATATCAGCCCCAACGAGAATATCCCTATGGATATCAGACCCGTAGCTATCGTGCCTATGGCTATCACGCCCTTGGCACGGTATACGCCGTGACCTATGTTTATATGTACGAGCGGCAGCCCGAACAGTTTGGTACGGCTTACATATTCGTAGCGCGGAAGCACGAAACCGCGGTATCCGTATTCGCGGCGTTCGGGCGCCGTATCGATATCGCCGCTTCGGGTATCGTCCTCGGGCGGCTCGCTGCCGAGCAGCAGCCGATTGAGGTCGAGATCGAGCAGACGGGCGAGCTTTATCAGCTTCTCTGTTTCGGGATAAGCGGAATCCGATTCCCATCGGGATACCGCCTGTCTGGAAACACCCATGGCTTCGGCGAGCGATTCCTGCGTATAGCCGCGTTTTTTACGCTCTTCGGCTATTATCATTCCCGTTGTCTTGTTTGCGGATACGTCCATTTTTGCTGCTCCGGTCGGTTTTTGTGTATTCATATTCTATCACGCATCGGTGTTTGTGTCAATATGCTTATTCCGAAATGTCGCTGCTTATCGCGTCCATGCGATTGCTGCGGATCTTAGAAAGCAGCTGAGTTGCGAGTTCGCACGCAAAGACTACGGCGAGCGAGATCAGATACGATATGATGAGAACGGATATTGCCGTTTTATCCGGGTCGCCGAAGTATATGTTGCGGATGTCCCAGAAGAATTCCGTGCAGAATACTATCACGAGTTTGAGTACGGACAGCGTAACGGATATTGCAAAAGCTCCGTCACCTTTTTTCCTACCGAGTATCGCGGCAGCGGTCTGCGCGGCCGTAAACAGCAGGAATATCCCGAGCGGGATGACGATATCGTCTACCGTTTCGCCCGAGACGATCCATACGGCAATGCCGAGCGCGACCGACAGGATATCCGCGGCGATGACCGTGATAAGAGTCGCTATATTTTTTGCCGTCGTTTTCATAGTTATCTCCTTTTTACTTCCGAGCTGCTTTCGTTTACACATTGAATATAGCATACTCGCATCGTCATGTAAATAACCTTTCGGTTGTATTTATGTAAACTTTCGGTTGCATTTGCGATATTTTATGATCAAAACCGACCGTCGGCGTGTACCGACGGTCGGTTTCAATGGTATTTGTATATCCGATCACTTGTCGTTATGGCAGGTGTGCCCGCAACCGTGAGAGCCGCAGTTATCGTGCGAGTGCTCGTGACCGCTGCATTTCGCGTTCGGGTCATAAGCGAGCGAACCGGAAAGAAACGTTTCGACCGCCTTATCCGCATTGCCCGTCACGCCTCCGTAAACGGTGATTTCCGCCTCTGCGAGCGCGGCTATCGCGCCGCCGCCTATGCCTCCGCAGATGAGAGTATCCACGCCTTTTTCTTTGAGAAAACCCGCCAGCGCGCCGTGTCCGCTGGCGTTGGTGGGAACGACTTCGCTGCCGACGACTTTGCCGTCTTCGACGTCGTATATCTTGAATTCTTCGGTATGACCGAAATGTCCGAATACGTTGCCGTTGTCGTAAGTTACCGCTATTTTCATATTATTCCCTCCGTTCTTTTGATGGAAGTCTACACCTTTTTCGCGAAGTTGTCAAATGAAATTTCCCGAAGCATTCGGAATGCCGCGCCGAAGCGGTATCATTCCCGAATGCGACAGAGAGCTGTCGTCATCCGACCACAGCTCTCTGTCATGTTGTTCCGCATAATTATTACTTACGCCTGCGGAGCCTCTCCTCTTGTTTCTACACCGATCAATGATTCGATGCTGTCGACACCTTTGCCGCTTTCGAGATCGAGTGTGAGCGTTGCGGAATAAGTACCCTTAGATACCGTTTCGTTCGGTTCACAGAACTGTACGCCCATTACGGAGGAATTGATATACAGAGCGAGCTTGTACGTGTCTCTCAATGAATCGACGGGCAATTTCACGGACTTGACATAATACACGTTCCCGCTGCTGCCCGCAACGTAGTCGTCGCCCGTGCTGTACCTGATTTCCACGCCTTCCGTTACAAGCGTTCCGTCCTCGTCATACACGCCGATGGTACCGTCTTTAACGCCTTTGCTCGTACCGGCGTTGGCGAGGTCGGTATCGATAAAAGTATCGCAGGTGATCGTATAAATAGTCACTTGGCTCTTATCGAAAACGAGCGTCATGTAATACCGATCTTCTTCCTGCTCCACATACACGCCGGAGAGCAGACCGTTGCCGAATTCGATACCGCCCATCGCCGTTACAAAGCAGCTCAGTTTCGCATCGTACTGCGTATAAGCGGCAGACTCATCCGGTTCGTCCTGCGGCACTTCTCCTCTTGTTTCCACGCCCAAACCGCTTATAGCCTGTACCTCTTTTCCGCTTTCAAGGTCGAGGTTAAGCGTCGCTTTATATGTATCGTTCGAGAACTGCGCCCCCATAATGGGCGAATTGACATACAATGTCATATCGTAGCTTGATCGCAGCCCGTCCACAGGGATCGTTGCCGACTGAACATAATAGACGTTCTTCCCCGACGGCGTTGCCAAATAGTTCTCTCCCGAACTGTACGTTTTGCTCACGCCGTCCGTCATGAGGGTGCCGTCCTCGTCATACACGCCGATGGTACCGTCTTTGATGCCGTTATTAGTCGCCGCATTCTCCGGAGCGTCGTCGACAAAGATATTTTGCGAAATATTTCCCACGGTGAGCGTGCCTGCTTTGAAGATGAGAGTAAGCGAATATTTCCCGTCTTCCGCCGTTACATAGCTCGTTTCCACAAGACTGCCGCCGAAGTCGATCTTACCCATCGCGCCCATCGTTATGCTTGCGTCCAGATCGGCATCATACTGCGTGATCACCGTTTTATCATTAGTTTGGGGAACGTCCTGCGGTTCGTTACCGCCCGTCACCGGATCGTTCTGCGGCTTATTCGTACCGCATGCCGTAAATGCCGTCACAGCGCAAAGAAGCATTGCGACCAAAACGAACATCATTACTTTTGAAGTTCTTGCCAAAGTTTTCATAAAAGTCTCCTTTATAGTGAATTTTTATTGAACAAACAATATTTGCCTGTTTCCGATTGAATGATCTCGGAAGTTATCCCGTAAATATCACGAATGATATTTTCCGTGATAACATCCTGTGTTTTTCCCTGACATACCGCCCGCCCGTCTTTCATCACTATCGTCGTATCCGCGTATTGCAACGTCTGATTGATGTCGTGCAGCACCATTACGACGGATGTTCCGAAAGTTCTGTTTAGCGTTCTGATCAGATTGAGTATTTCATACTGATAGCGGATATCGAGGTAAGTCGTTATCTCGTCCAGCAGCAACACTTCGCGTGACTGTGCGATGGCAAGAGCCAGCCACACTCTTTGCATCTGACCGCCGGAAAGTTCCTTTACCCGCCTATCCGCAAAGGGCGTGATCCCTGCAAGTTCCATCGACTCTTTCACGATCTCCTTGTCGGCTTTCGAACCCGCGCCGAAGATCGTGTTGTGATAAGGAGTTCTCCCCATCGCGACCAGATTCCTTACGGTCATATCATCCGGCACGGTATTGTATTGATGTACGACGGAAACAAGCCTTGCAAACTCTTTCAGACGATATTCCCGCAGAGGTTTGCCGAGGAACGAGATTTCTCCGCTCCTTAAAGTAAACGTCTTACTGAGCAGCCCGAAGAGTGTGGTCTTGCCGCAGCCGTTCGGTCCGATGACGGCGGTGATCTTCCCTGCATTGATTTTTGCATTCAATCCGTTTATGACGGTTGAACGCTTGTCGTATCCGAATACCGCATCTTTGATCTCAAATAATATTTCAGACATATTTTTTGCTCCGGAGTAACAGCATAATGAACAGCGGGCCGCCGACGACTGCCATAAGAATGCTTGCGCTGATCTCATAGGGATAGGCGATCCAACGCCCGAATGTATCTGCGGCGAGGAAAAAGAGAGCCCCTAACAATGCACTGTACGGGATCAATTTTTTATGATCGTTCCCGACAAGTAATCTTGCAATATGCGGCACGATAAGTCCCAAAAAGCTGACAGCTCCCACGATAGCCGTGCTTGCAGCAGACAACAGTACTGCCACCGTTGATACCGCCAAACGAGTGTGCGATACATTGATGCCGATATTACCGACAAGTCTGTCTGAAAGCGCGAGGATATTGCACCGCTTCACGCAAAACACACACGATATTCCGCCGACCGCTACAAAGATCGCCATTACCGTCACATCGTCCCACGTTTTCGATTTGATGATCCCGTCAACTATGGACTGCGCATAAGAATTACCTCCCGTCAATTGTCCGAACGCCGTGGAAAGCGCCGAAAAAAAGGTACTCACGGCAAGACCTACCAAAATCAATCTTGTACTGCTCATACCGCCTTTCATCGACAGCGCGGAAACGATAACGAATGCCAGCATTCCGCCGAGGAAAGAAAATACGGGCGCAAAGAAAGAAAGCGCAGGCAGTAGTGCCGTAGCAAGCACGGCAAAGAACGCAGAGCCCGAACTGATACCTATTATTCCGGGATCGGTAAGCGGATTGCGCGTCACCGCTTGCAATAATACGCCTGCGACCGCCATCGCAGCGCCGCCCAAAATCGACACGAATATCCGCGGGAAGCGAAGCTCAACGACAATTGCAACATCGCGGTCATATTCAATGAATATCCCTTTGAAAATGTCCGCTAAAGATACGGATATACCGCCGATCAGCGTAGAACAGATCGCCATGACAAAGAGTAGCAACGCCGTTATCAGAAAAATTAAAGTAAGTTTCAACCATGTTTTGCCACGGCATTTTGTTTTTAGACTCTGTTGCATACTTTACTCCCCGAAAAAGATCGGTTTCAGCGTTTCGAGAGCTTGCGTCCAATCGAGATTTGCGCTGACTCCGAAGCCGTCTTCGGTAGAAAGATAGTAAACATTTCCGTTCTGAACGGCACGGAAATTCTTCCAGACGACATCCGATTTTGTAAGTTCTTCAATGTACGCAAAAGCGTATTCCTCGCTGAAATGTGCAAAGACCAAAATAATATCCGGATCTTTTTGCGCCATATCTTCAAGACTGTAATTTGTGATGACCCCGGTCCCGTCCGAAACATATCCCGCGCCGTAAACATTTTTTCCGCCTGCAAGTTTTACAAGATTGCCCACATAAGAATCTTCCGTAGCAACGGTAAACAAAGACGGGAACGCCATGATCGTCATAACGGTAATATCCGTCTCGGTTTTCGGATATGCGTTCATATAGAAAGTGAATTCATCGCAAAGCGCCTGCGCTTGCGCTTCTTTGCCTAAAAGAGTTCCGAGTTCTGCTATATCGCTGTACATCTCCTCTATATCGGATAAATTTATGTACTTCACCTCGATCCCTGCGGCAGCGAATTCGGATGCCAGACTTGCTTCCAAGGTAGTCGGTACGAGTACAACTTCGGGATTTATCTGCTTCAATATCTCCATCTGCGGTTCCATAGGCGCGCCTATCGTTTGCACTTCGGCATAGCGTGCAGGCAATTCCCCGCTTGTAGAAGGGACTCCCACCACCTCATCGCAGCCAAGTTCGTCAAGAATTTCGCAAATCGCAACGGAAGTTGTGGCAACACCCTGCGGTTCTTCTTCATTATCGAACAAAGCGCACCCGCCGAAAGAAATTGCTGTGAGCAACATAATACCGACAGTTAACAAAGATACAATTTTGATTTTCATATATGCCTCCTTTTAGTTCGCCTATGCGAACTTATGTGTAAAAAAATTAACTTTATATCGCGAGTATTTCACGCAATAATTTTATCGTGTGAAATACTCCCGCACGAGTTCTTTACCGCCGCTTCTCTGGACGACGCCGTCCGCGATGAGGTATACCCGATCGCAGAGCGCTTCCGCGCAACGCACGTCGTGCGTGATCGTGATCATCGTGTTGCCCGTCTGTTCGTGGAGTTTATTGAGTATCTCCACCATTTGGCAAAGCCCGTCATAGTCCTGCCCCACCGTCGGTTCGTCCAAAAGCAAAACTTCGGGAGCACACGCGACGACCGCGGCAATGGAGACGCGGCGTTTCTGCCCTTCGGAGAGCGACTGCGGATGGCGGTGCCAGAGGTGCTTGATACCGAAAAGTTCGGCGATATGCTCCGCGTATTCGGGCGAGGGCGCGCCGAAGTTTATCTCCTTTTCCACCGTCGGCATAA